>Ga0190367_1001041_pt1 | contig 17306 bp, 9 predicted proteins | sample 4872181011_MG_FD_171838 | JGI IMG/M metagenome (GOLD analysis project Ga0190367, IMG submission 171838) | Hydrothermal vent microbial mat bacterial communities from Southern Trench, Guaymas Basin, Mexico - 4872-18-10-11_MG | ecosystem: Environmental > Aquatic > Marine > Hydrothermal vents >...
GATTTTCTGTTTTATTGTCTATTTTGAGACTTGTGCCTACGATTACTCCGTCGCACACCTGTAGGTACTGTATAATATTGTTTTCATTTACTCCGCTCCCAACAAGGACGGGTACTTGTGGTACAGCCTTTTTTACTTTCTCTGCTTTTATTGGTGATGGTGGTGAACCTGTTTTTCGTCCTGTTACTATTAGTGCGTCTGCTAGTCCTCTGTAGACAGTGTCTTTCGCCGACTCTGTTATCGGCCTTTTCATGAATGGGTACGCGTGTTTGACGTGTACGTCTGCGAATATTTTTACCTGATCGGCTCCCAGCAGTTTTCGGTAGCGCTGAAGGAGGTGAGCTTTCCCCTGTATTATTCCCTGGTCTGCTGCTACGGGTTCTGTGAGAACGTTTACTCTTATGAAGCGGCCTCCTGTTACGTAGGCTATTGCTAGTGCTGCTTCGGCGTCGTTTCTGAGAACGTTTATTCCGAAAGGTATCTCTATTTTCTCGGCGATAAGTGTGGCTACGCGGGTTATTGCTGCTACTGTAGCTGGATCTACTTTATCTGGGTAGTAGGGTGCGTCTCCGTAGTTCTCTATGATTATTCCATCGAATCCTCCTTTCTCGTAGGCTTCGGCGTCTTGGAGTGCTCTCTCAAGTACTTTTTCCATACTGTAGTTCCAGCGAGGAGAACCGGGTAGAGGCAGTAAGTGTACTACTCCTATTAGAGGTTTTTCTACACCGAATATTTCTTTGAGTAAGCTCACGATAATAACTAGCTTCCGTGGAATAAGTGTTTAGTGACAGTAGTATTTTATGTTTTCTTCAGCATAGTTTTCTGTGAGTATTCCTAGGCCCGAGTTTCCTCGCCCCGATTTCGAGAGGAAGAACTGGATTAACTTGAATGGTGTGTGGGAATTCGAGTTCGACGATTATGATTTAGGGGAGTCAGAGAAATGGTTTCTTGGAAAAGACTTCAGTAGGAAAATTGTTGTCCCTTATCCTTACCAGAGTAAGCTCAGCGGAATAAATGACCCTATGCCCCATGACATAGTGTGGTATAAGAGGAAGTTCTGTGTTCCCGAGGAATACTTGTCTAAGAGAGTTTTACTTAAGTTTAGAGCTGTAGACTATGAGGCTAAAGTATGGGTTAACGGTAAGTATGTTGGTTTCCATAGAGGAGGCTACAGTCCCTTCTACTTCGATGTAACTGACGTTATTCGGGAAGAAAATACTCTTGTTATAAGAGTAGTTGATAGACATGGTGATCAGCCTAGAGGGAAGCAGGATGCCTAGTTTGTAGCCTATGCCGCAGAGAACCCAGTATATAATCCACGGCACAAAGGATACTAGAATGTAGAGCATTCCCGGAATTTTCTTTAAACCCATATCCTCTGAGGAACACCTACTTCTAATTAAACCTATTCACTAAAGAAAACCTCTCTACTAGAGGTAGGTTATTTTTGACGAGTCTCTATAATACTCTTTACTTGAGTAGCTAAGTCTTCTGCGTCTATTATTTTAATTGTTTTGTAAAGGCTTTCTTCTTTTTTTCTTGTTATAAATATTTTTTCGCCTGGAATTGTTTCAGTTTTTTTGTAAAACTTTTCTAGGTCTTTTTTAGAGTAATTACCCCACTTTACTTCTACTACTGCTTTTATTTTCCTTCTAACAGTTATTATTGAGTCGATTTCTGGCATTACTGAGTACTCTCTTCTGCCTTCATAAATTTGCGCTATTAGGTCTGCTAAATAGTCTTCTACTTGAAGTCTAATTGAATACTCAAGTGCTGGCTTTACTTCACTTAAGCTTACTTGTCTTTCAGATACATCGTATTTGTTTTCTAGGAAGTAGTAGGTTTCCATTATTGGCGACTTTAATTTATAGTATTTTCTTCTAGATTCATATAGTTTAATAGCTTCTACTAAATCCATTTCAATTAAGTTCTTCATAAAGCCGCTTACATAGCTGCTACTAGGTTCTGATATAACGCCTTTAGTGTAGAGAGTATTCGCTATTTCTTTGATTTTCCATATTCTAGAACCTAACAGCGATATTATTGCTTCGTAGATTTTAGTTAATGTCCTTTCTTCTTCGGCGAATACTTCTCCGAGAAGAGCTTTGACTACTTGCCAGTACTTGCACGTATACTTATATATGAATGTAGTTACGTCTTCGTCTCCGTAAAGAGGTATTAGCCAAGGGTCTCTTAGGTAGCTCGCTAATTCAACTGCTTTTATTGGACTGTATTTCTGTAGTAAAGCAGATAAAATATCTAATGGCTGTATTAGTGAGAGTTTATATGGTGTAAAAAAGCCTAGTAGCGGGGACTTAGGCTCAAATATTTTTCTAACAGCTCCTAACGAAGAACCCGATAGTATTAGCCGACCTTTAGGATGATATTCTGTAAGATCCTCCAAAACGCTTTCAGGTAATCTTTGAAACTCGTCGATAACTACTATACGCTCCTCTTCTAGTAAGCTTCCTACTTTTTCTGGAATCTCTTTAATATTGTTAATTTTAATATTTTCCGCTCGCAAAGAAAGATCGCGTCTGACTACTATGTAAGTATCCCACTTCATAAAATTCTTTAAGAGAAAAGTTTTGCCCACCTTTCTCCGACCGTAGAGAAGAATCCATCCCCTAATATTCTCTAATTCCTTAGCTTCGCTTCTAACTACAGTTATATAATCCACATTAGTGAACCACAGTTATTAAATATATAAACATTACTCTCACTATGATAATAGTGTCAAGTTAAGATTTTGATTAAATAGTTTCTCCATTAATGCTCTTTAAATTACTTTAAAAGCAAAAACATTTAAGCTCCTAATTTGGCAGAACTTCAAAACATGTGCTTTCAAGTTGTATTTTATGAAAATTTATTTCCTAAAGGAATTCACTAGACATAGTGTTGTTTTAGAGAAGTATTCTGATGGTAAGTTGAGAAAACGATATTCTTAAATAGATTACTAAATAGTTACATAGCTTTACTTAACTACTAGCAGATAGTTCTTTATATGTATTTAGTGAAAAACTTTCATGGAGAAAAATAATGTATGGAGGTGGAAGAAAAGCCAGCTGGACAGGCCTGTTGTTAAAGGCAGGAGCTCTGAGTTTATTTCAGAGCTAGCTGACCACGAGGTACACAGCGACGTTATAGTGGCGGGGCGAACTTACAATGAAGACGTGTTCTTTCCCTCAATGGTTAGGCTTCACACAGGTGAACTAATGGTAGTATATAGAGCTGCCCTCTCACATGCTCCTCATACACCTGGGAGAATAATGTGTGTAAGGAGCTGGGACGACGGGAAATCATGGAGTAAGCCTGAAGTAATTATCGATACTCCTTACGATGACCGCGACCCGCATATAGCTCAGCTTTCGGACGGAACATTAGTACTTACATTCGACGTCGTTGAGCCTATACATAAGCCTAATTGGTGCTACGTCTACATATCTTTCAGCTACGACAACGGGCGTACTTGGACTAAGCCACGTAAAGTATTAGACAAGTATTACGCTACTTCAGAAAAAGTCTTAGAGCTTCCTGACGGCCGCCTGCTGCTCCCTGTCTATCGTCCACGGGACCCGACTAGAAGACATAAAGGAGTCAATAAGTGGGATTATATGCGCTATCTCGCTGAAGTAGAAGCTGGTAGAGAAAAAAGACCGCCAGACGAGATATTTACTTTAGAAAACCCCTTTGTTTCAGTATTGCTTGTAAGCGAAGACAGAGGCAAGACTTGGAGAGAGCAGTGTATTATAGCTGAGGAAATAAACGGTAAAGCAATAGGCTTTAATGAAACTGCTTTAGCCTACTTGGGAGGAGACCATATTGTAGCAGTTATGAGGACTGATGCTCCTTGGGCTAACGCGTGTATAGCTCACTCTTTTGATGGTGGCGAGAGCTTCGAAGACCCGCGTATGCTTCCTGTAAACGCTCATGCTCCTCACATGCTAGTTTTAAATAAGACCAAGACCCTCCTGATTTACGGTAACTGTGACTACAGCGGAGGCTATGTGACTAGATACGTTGAAGTAATGGTGGGAGATCCTCGAAAAGACTTTAAAGACGCTGCTCCTAAAATAATATATACTGGGAGCGGCGGAGACACAAGTTACCCTGATGCAGTTCTCTTGAAAAAAGACATAATATTCGCGGTATATTACGATTCAGGCGTAGGGATTATAGGCGGGAGATTCCTTAAGCTATCAGATCTGCTTTAACCTATTTAAACAAAATTATTTTCGCTTGACATCCCTCAAGTTCTAGCATGATTCTCTTTTCTTCGACCCTAGCTTCTTTCACTTTAAATGTATTAGAGCATAATCCCGGAAATCCTTACTATAGAAGCCGAGGCACATGAGTGAGACTTAATAGGTTTTCCTTCAGCGTCGACGTAGAGCGTATCTCTAGTTTTTCAGTAAACCAGTAGAGGAGTACTTTCAGGGAAGAGCTATATAAGTATTAGGAAAACTTTTTCAGCAAGATCGATGAACTCGTCCTACTTAGAGTATCTTCACTCACTTAGCTTGAGTTTACTTGAGACTAAAATATCCATGCTCTAACAGGCTTTTTAGGCCAAGTTTCTTGATTTTAGCTAAGTCTTCTTCACAACTCTCTTTTAGGGTGAGAAAGACGATAATACTGAGTCATTGTAAAAACTTTATACATGAATTAGTAGCGGGGCCAAAACATAAAATACTACCATCAATCATTAGGCAAACTCTGGTAGCATTACTTAAGCCTTAATTGGTATACCTTTGCTTCTCGCTAAACACAGTAGAGGATCATTTATCCATCCTGAGAAACTAGTATCTTTTACTACAGCCTCAGCCATTCTGAAGCCCGAAACAATCCCATTGTACAGTCTAATTACCAGACTTCTTCTCAAACCTTTCTCGATTCCTTTAACAGTTTTAAACACTAAGTAAGACTCTATAATTTTCTTCAAGTATTTTGATACATCTACAAATATATTGGGTTTGAACTCAGGAAGCCAAGGCTGGTTTCCGCCACACCAGTAGTATAGTCCTTCGACTCCAGCTACTTCAGCAAGCTCTGCTCCCCTCCTATAGTACTTGTAGTTAGCGAAAACAGAGGCTCTTCTAGTAACTATTCCTACAGCTCTGTGGTCTGAGTGGCTTTCATGAATTTACCTGCTGAAAACTATTTTCGGCTTAATTTCGCGAATTAATTCAACCATTTCTTTAACAGTTTTCTCAGAGTAGGTGTAGAAACCGTCCTCGTAGCCTAAATTAATATATCTATCTATACCGAGCACCTTACAGCACTCTTTCATTTCTTTCTCTAGTAGTAGTATTTAGACTACTATACGCGCTATATAGGAAGTTTATTGAAGAGAAAGAGCTTAAAGCCAGATTTTTGTGAAAAGTACATAGAGTACGAGAAGAAAACACCTTTTCTTGTACCTCGTGTAAGAAAACCTGGTAAGCAGTAATTAAGTTTTTATTTATGTGCAGAGCAGTATTTTAAATATTAACTTCATAGCCTTCTTTTATTCTAATTAAACTGAAAACCATGGCGGTTATCTATAAGTGCTTCTGTGGAAAAATTTTCTACAGTAAAAAGATGGCTAGAGAGCATATCAAGAAAGAACACCCTGAGCTAATAGATAAAGTGCTTTCTCGTATGAGTAAGAGGAAAATAGAGAACTTGAAGAGGAGAGGAGTAGATCCAGTTAACTGGGCTGCGGGGAGAATTGTTTCAGCGATGAGCCTTATGGGAAGCTTTTCAAATAAAAGTGTAGTCGAGTACTAGCGAGGATACTTACCGTACTTTACTCCTAGCTCGAGCATAGCTAAGTAGTTCTCTATTCTACTGTAGTTCGTAATAGTGTTTCCTGAGCCAAGCGCGTATCCTCCTCCGGGACAACATTCTCTAATAATGTTTTTAACGTATTCAGTGAACTTGTCTACAGGATATCTCGCTAGCTTGTCTACATCTATTCCTCCTATTACAGCTATTTTGTCTCCGTAGATCTTCTTGACTTCAGTTACAGGCATTATAGCGTCTTCGTAGGAGTGTTTACCGTCTACGCCTATCTCAATAATATCCTTCATTACTGCCTTTAGGTTGCCGCACGAGTGAAGAATATAGGGCTTGCCTTGCTTATGTGCCGTCTCAACTATTTCCCTGTACCACGGGAAAACATACTTCCTCATTAGCTGAGGCGAAATAAAGATGCCGGTTCTCATTCCCCAGTCGTCTCCATTGCGCAGTACTACTAGAAGTCAAGTGGAAAAACATCAATAGAAAAGAAGCCTATAAAATACTAGCAGAGCTTGAAGAAAAGGGAAAAGAACTACCTTACCCAACAAAGTACTATGGCCTAGTAGGCCTAGATATAGATAGCCGTGAAGACTTAGAAAAAGACGGCTACTTAGTCTACGAGCTGAAAGACTTAGTAAAGCCGAACACCTATTCAGTTAACTTACCTAAATAGTCTTTATATAGAGAAAAAAAATCAAGACCAAGAATATTATATCGCCTTAGCTAAAAATACTTTTTAAAATATTTTAAGAAAGTGTAGTACGTGGTCTCTAGAGAAATTTCACTTAAAGTAGCTGAAGCCCTTCAATCTGATAAGTGGAAAGGATTAGCTAGAGTAAGTTCCAAGACTCTAGCAGAACTCGAAGCATGTCCAGGAGAAGTTATTGAAATAGAAGGCAGCAGAAAAACAGTAGCCATTGCACAGGAGACGCCCTATAATGAAAAAGACTTAATCAGAATAGATGAAACTACTAGAAACAACGCTGGCGTAAAACTAGGGGAACTAGTTAAAGTGAGAAAAATAGAAGTCAGCGAGGCTCAGAAAGTAGTACTCGTACCCCCACTATCAGTCACTATAGACGAGTACTTCGCAAAATATGTTGCTAAAAAACTCGTAGGCAGAGCCCTAGTTAAGGGAGACAAAGTCAGTATACCTGTACTAGGCCACCCAATAGACTTCACAGTAGCATTAGTTTTACCAGACAAACCAGTAGTAGTCAAAAACCCCGAAGTAGTCTACATCGAGCAGAAAATAGCTGAACTAATTATACTAGACCTCTACCAAGACGAAGAATCTTCTAAAGTGCTCCACGAACTATCTAAAGCAATCGAAGATTTCCCCGACACCGTCGATGAAATAAGGAGATACTTAGAGAAAATAGTTGTTGAGAATATTTCAGGCAAACTCCTCAATATAGGCGATATTATTTCAGTAAAAATTCTCGACCGCGAAATAAAGTTTAAAGTAAGACTAATACTTCCATCACCTTCCATAGCCTCACTGGACTCGAAAATAAGAATTAAAGTTCCTCTCCCCTCAGGAATATCGTCTTCTCCAATAACTGGTCGCTAAATATTACTTAATGATAAATATTAGGATATAATTAGTGAAATTGAATTAAAGAAAGAAAACTAGCCTACGTGGAACTTTCTTTCCTTCAGCCAGCCCATTACTATATCCTTAATGACTGCCGCCGCCTGGTCTATGTAGACTATTGAGATTTCTTCTTCCTTCGGCTTAGCTACTAGCTCTACTGTATAGTAGTCTGTCTTAGGCATCTTCGTCATTATTAGCTCACAGTCGATGACAACTTTTCCTTTAGCTGTGTCTGAAACATACTTGAACTTAAATCTCTTTACACGCTTGCCGTCGGGGTGCTCTTCTTCCTCGAGCTCCTCTAAGTCTTCTATACGCTCAATAACTCCTCCCTCCAGATCCTTGAGCTTAGTGTAGAGATATGAGTAGAAGACTACTGCTTCGTCCTCGTGTACGCGTATAGGCATGCCAATGGTCTTCGAAGTGTATGTGACTAAGTACTTTTCTTCACGCTCGATTTTCTCTTCCTCAGTGACTTTAGCTTTCTTAAATAATGTCGGAGAAACCTTATAGGCTGCAGAGAGAGCTGGCCTGAATGAAGACAGCATCGATATTACTATTGACAGCGTGACACCAATTATACTCCAGTACCACTCGAGCTTTTCTCTCACAATAAACTGGAATGGCTTAAACCACTCTGTTGTCATAAGCTTGTATGTAACTATACCAGAAATATAGCCTATTCCTCCCCCAATTAGTCCGTAGATAATAGACTCCATTAAGAACAAGGAAGCTATCTGCAGCGGATTGTAGCCTAGCGCGTTGAGTATGAATATTTCGCGGTGCCTCTCTTTAACAATACTGTACATTGTTACGGCTACGTTGCTGACTACTATTAGTATTGGGAACAGTAGCTCGTAGGAACCTACTATAACCATGCGCTCACCGAAGTGGTAAAAGCGAGCAGAACCATCCTTAACTACTGCGACATAGTAGCCTATACCCTTGCACTCTAGAAAACTCCTTGTAGCCGCCTCTACGTTGACCACGCTTCCAGGAACTAAAGCTATACTGTATACGCTCGATACGCGGGAAATACCTGTCTTCGAGTCGGGGAACAGCCTGTACATCAAGTACTTCCAGCTGACAATAACTATACTAGACGCATTGCAGTAAACGATATTTCCTCCAGAGAGAATGAAAGGCAGTACCGGCTTCTTATCTATGTCCAAGTTCCCTACAGCAGCATCGTCGTATATGCCTACTACTGTCAAAGTATCTTTGTAGACACCGTAGATCCTGTTCTCTATGTAGAGCACTACTTTATCGCCTACCTTTGCTCCAATCCTGTATGCAAGAGACTTTGGTAGCAGCACTCCCTCATCATCGAGTTTAGCTAAATCTCCTTCAACCACGTTTCCTTTAAGCCAGAACTCACGTTCCTCAGGCCCTATGCCCATAATAGATACTATTCTCCTTCCGCCAACATAGATCTTGGATTCTCCGGCGAAAGTAGGCTTGAGATAAGCTCTAACAGCAAGTACTTTCGGCTTAAAGAAGTGCTCGCAGAGACCAGTATCTTGTAGAGACAGCGACTCAGGCATATCCTTGTAGTACGCTCTAACAATAACTGCTGTACCCGAGTAAAGTACGTTGACTGGGCCTTCTGAAACAATAGTGTGTATTGTAGAGACAGACGTGAGCACTGTGAAAGCCCATATCAGTATCGCCAGCGAGAAAATAGTAATCGTTGTCCTCAGCTTCCTTACCCTAGCATATCTCTTAGCAATAGAAGCCGTTATCGCCACAATACTTGAAAACGACGCCTTACCCGGAACCTCAAGTTCCTTAAAGTAGCGCGGAAGCACGAAGAAAAGTGCTAGCGCCCCAGCCAGCGAGCCTATAGTGCTTACAGTGAACTTAGTTGCATCTATTAGCTTAAAGCCTGGATAAGAATATATGAAGAGCACAAGGAATAACACGTAGAAAACTAGCGTCGTAGCTATCTTTTTCTTCAAGTCTTCATGCAGAAACATTCCCATAGCAATAGCGAACACTGCGAGGAACACTGGAAGTATTGCCGCGCTCTCTTTAGCGACAAGCTTCATGAACATCAGCCTATTGTAAAGTATACCTCTCTCGCCTGGCCAGACAATAGCGTCAGCTTTCTCTAGCAAAGTCAAGGCTTCTTCAACTCTGTGTTCCATAATATAGCTCCTAGCCCTCTCTACAAGCCTTTTAGCTTCATCAAGGTACCTGTACCTCTCCTCAGCAACATAGAAGCCTATACTCTCGAACTCATTTACCATAGACTCGAGCTTCCTTATATCCTCCTCAATTAGCTTAACACAGTAGCTGAGAGAATCAGCTGTAATATCGTATACAAGGAAAGTCCCCTGAGAAAGCCCCTTCCTTAAAACAGGATTATCTACATAGAAGTGCACTTCATCAAAGTAGCCTGTCCTATAGTTCTTGGCAGGCGCAGTAGCTAAAACAACTACAGGCAAGTCCGCTGGAACCACAACAATACTCTCATTCAGCGTCTTCGCTATAGGACTATTCTTAAGCACAAAGTAAAGCACAGAACCATACTCGTCCAGAAGACCTACTTTTACTCGACTAGATTCACCAGTAATAGCCTTGACTACAGCTTCTCCACAAGAAAATACCTCAGAGTACCTCTGGTTCTCAGCATTTAAGACAACGTAGCGCCGCCACCGCGAAACCTCTCCGCCAATGTAGTATAAGTCTCCCTTAACACACAGAACTGCACCGGGATAAAGCTTCACTTCACACTCTACTGACATCGCGTCCTTCTCTACGGTAATGTATGCAGGAACATAGTCTATTAAACCCTTATCATTAACGTGAATAAAGTACAGAGTATAGCTCAGCTGAGGAACAAGCCCTACAGAAAAGCGGCCCTCACTGTCAGTCTTAATAAGCACAGAAGAAGCTTTCGCAGCGCTTCTATTATAGACTACAATAATAGTGTTTCCCAGAGGCTTACCTGTTACAGCGTCCCTGACAACACCCTTTACTTCAATGTATATGCTAGGCTGACTGTAGACTAAAGCTAGCTGAACCAGCACTACTGCCGCTAGTGCTACTAGCAAGTATTTCGAATTCCTCATAGCCATTATTCTAAGCTAGTCTCCTCCATAAATAATTTATTACAGGTAGAAATTCCTGCTAGAATAATTAGAGTAAATTAAAGCTATATCTTCCTACATTAAAATCAAGTAAACATAGTCTTATATTAAGGAACTAAATTTGAGAAAAAATGGTAAATAATTAAGATTAAACTACTTTATCCTCCGTATATTGCCTGGTAGTATGCAGCAATGCCTGCGAAGAAGGCTGCCAGCATTCCTCCAGCAGCAGCGCCGGCGAAGAATGGTGCACCTACCTGCTCTACTAGCTTAGTGCCGCCTAGCTTGAGCATTAACCACTTAATGATGAGATATGGTATGAACTGGTAGCCGAAGTCCCATGGTGGTAGAGCCATACCAAAGGCTAGACCAATAGCGCTTATTGGTATAGCCCATCTGTACCTAGCAAATGTAAGTAGTAAGCCTAGTATGAAGCTTACAGCGTAGGCTGGAATAGCTGCACCGCTCAGTGAGTACCAGCGCTCAATAATACCTACCTCGTGAATAGCTCTATATGGATATCTGAACATCCAGTAACCGAAGCCCCATGCACCAAAGTAGCCGTGTCTTATACCGAACTGGAATGCTAGCTGAGCTGAAATAATAGCCTCTAGGAAGTATGCAATAATGAAACCTACTATGAGCGCTGCCGCTACTTTCTTCGGACTTACTTTAGACAGGAATGCAAATCTGCTCGTCTCCATGTAAGCTACGCCAGCCATATTAGATGTGTATAGTCCGAGCATTAGTGGAGCATATGTCCCTACTAGTGTCTGTGTTACTTCACCGACACCTCTTTTGACAACACCCATTATTTCACAGATCTGCAGTGTGTCCATGAAGTAACATGCCCAGACGCCCCACATCAAGTTACACTCTCCTATACCTCTGATCCAGAACATGTTGGCGATGAACAGCATGTCTAGTGCTACTAGGAATACTGCTGGAAGGAATCCTCCAAATACTACGCCTACTGCTAGGAATATGAGTATGGATACGATAGCTAGCATGGCTGTTGTTCTATAGCGGCCGAATGCGTCTTCAGGGTTCTCTTTCCATGTTTCTCTCAGAGACTTAAAGCCTGTAATATAGTATGCAATTACTACAGCGTTGATCATTGCTACTGCTGCGAAGAAGAACTTGAAGCCCTCGACTCTGAATGCGTAGAACCATACGTCATCTTTGCTCATGGACATGTCAAATGAGGGCATTAGTCCTGTTCTAATTTCGAGTGGTACTAGTATCATGTATGTTACAATGGCGCCTACGGCAATACCTATTAGGCTCTCCATTGGGAAGAAGAATCCGAAGAAGCTCCATGGGAAGAAGCTGTTCCAAGAGATGTCTAGCATTAGACCAGGTACGGCTTTCCATAGCTGTGGTGAAAGATCAGTTGTACCCGGTATTACTGGTAGCCAGGGTGCTACTCTTGAGACTAAGTATCCTTCAGTGAAAGCTGTTAAGAGAAATCCTACTAGAAGTCCTACGATCATCCAGTTTCTCTTAGTGCCTAGTAGAGGAGCCTTTGCTTCTTCTCCTACAGCATAAGCGCTTATTACTGAAGTATATGTGGCTGTAGCTACTGGGAAGACTAGTCTCTCTACTTCAATTACCTGTCTTCTTAGGGCTGCGGCAGCCCACATGTAGGCGAGAGCGTAAGCCATTGAAATAACGAATCCTGTTAGTATCCATGGAGTTAGCTGACCCCATGGTGGAGCTACACCTCCCTTTAAGGCGAGGTCGTATAGCTCTTTGGGTCCGAAGAGCCAGGAAGGTACTAGGCCTAGGGCCTTTACTTTATTGAACCAGGAGTACACGTCTGTGTGAATCCATATTGGTAGGGAGAAGAATCTTGAACCCCCGTCCATTACTGGGGCGGCATAGACTAGGGCGAAGATTACTACGTAGTCTGCCATTGATAGTCTGTATTTCTTGGGTAAGAATGATGTTATTAGGGCTACGAGGATAATGAACATTAGTGATGTTTCGCCTGTGGGTCCGAAGCCGCTGACGGGGGCGATTATTTTGATTATCCAGATGGCGAAGAGCATTCCGATGATGCCTAGTATTAGACCTTTAATGGGCAGTTTGTAGGCGGCTAGTCCCTTTTCAACTACCTCTGTTTTCCCAGCTTCTTCAGACATATAAATCGCTATGTTATATTCATCGTAGCTATTTAAACTCTACAGTAAAGTATATATATGGAACAGACCAGCACAGGCGTGTGCAACACCGACTAATATACTAATACTTTACATATTATATAATGTTATTAGTTGTATATTATTGCACTATGTTTATCCGACCAAGTACTTAGTAGAAGTAGAGCTATACGAAGTCTAGTGTCTCTCTGTAAACTAAAGTTAAGAAAGGAATTTACTTGTTAGCGAAAATTTAATTAGATTGTCTAAAAGAATAGGATTTGATGTTAACTGTAAGGTCAGGTAGCGTAAGAACTCTGGCTTTAACTCTAGTACTGGCTATTCTGTGTATAGCTCAATTACAGCTGCCTCTTCTGTCCGCCAAGGGAGCCTACGAGACTAAGTTAAGTGAGTTCACTAAATACTATTCGAGTGAAGTAAAGAAGCACTTAGAGTTTTTTGCTTCAAGAGGCTCTAGAGTTGTAGGTTATCCGGGCTACTATGAGTCAGTGAACTATATTATCGAAACTCTCAAGAGCTACGGATACGATGTTTATGTAGAGAACTTTACTGTAACTGTTCCAGTAGACCACGGCTCTTATATTGAAATACTGTCTCCTTACCACAAAGTCATTAAGGCTTATGCTCTAGCCCCCAACCTTGTTGAAACCTGCTATACTCCTAACGGTATTACAGCTGGGCTAGTCTATATTGGGCACGGCAAAGAAGAAATGAATGGAAAAGATATTAGCGGCAAAATTGTTGTCCTAGAATTTGATAGCGGATACGAGTGGATGAAAGCTATTTCTTTAGGCGCTAAAGCAGTTATCTTCGTAATCAATCCTCTATCGGCGAGTGTAACTCAAGTAGAGGCAGCTGATAAGGTTTCCGAAATACCTATATATGCTCCTAGACTTGCTGTAGACTGGAACGACTTCAAGAATATTCTCTTAGAGCTTAAAGCCGGGAAAGAAGTCGAGGCGAAGATTGTAGTGAATATGACTTTTGAGAACGTTGTAGCATACAACATTATAGCTCTTAAGAAGGGCTCTAAGTACCCCAGTGAAGTCATTGCGCTGACAGCTTACTTTGATTCATGGTCTGTTGCTCCAGCCTGGTCTCCTGGCGCAGACGAAGCATTAGGTATATCTTCTCTGCTAGCTATAGCTAAGCTATTCAAAGACAAAGAGCCTTTGCGTACAGTAGCCTTTATTGCTTTCTCAGGTCACCACCAGGCTCTTGCTGGTGCGAGAGAGTTTGCTTTCTCTCATGCCTTCGAGAAACCTCTGGCTCCAATAAACTTAACAGACATAAAGTTAATGATACACTTAGACCCTTCTGCTTACTATGAGCCTAAAGGCGAGACACGTATAGCCTTACTCGACGCTGGAGCTTTCTATGGAGCGACTCCCGAGAACAAAAGACTCGCCGAAGAGAGGTTCTTCAGAAACCCTGATTTCGGTATACTAGACTTAGTGGAATATCTGTATAGAGAGAAATCTGTTCTCTTCAATCTTGTTACTCAGGAAGGTATTATTACAGCTACACCTTACTATAATCCAGACAACTACCAGCTTCTCTGGAGAAAGTACTTTGAGACTGAGCCTCTTGTACAGGCTGGAGGATACGGTATAGCCATAGCTGCGGACACATATTCTCCACTCAGAGGTACTCCGGCAGACACTTATTCGAGTATTGCTTCAAGGCTACCTAACTCTATTTACTACGCGTTTATCGCCGAAGTGTGGCTAGAGAAGCTTACATCGGTTGACGCGCCTTTCCCACTAGAGTTCAATAGGGTAGATCAGCGTAGTATACCGAAAGTAATAGTTTCTGTCGAAGAGTACTCGGAGGCAGAGCAGAAATATCACCCTATGCCTGAAGCCCTAGTAGTAGCGCAGTTCAACTTTATTTCATCTAGTGTAAACCATCAGATTATAATTAAGACTGATAAACATGGTATTGCGGTGCTTAAGGCACTTGCTCCACACAATAGAGGACCCTACAGCTTCTACGCATACAAGTTTGACTACAAGACTGGAGATAGATATATGCCCAACATGGGTGAGACCGCTCTTCCGAGCTTCGGCATTAGAATAAACGCTCCTGTATACACTGTAAGAACCTCGCTCTTCAAAGCCGCCACAATAATACTCTTCGACGTCCTCGACCCGGAGTCTCTACAGCCGCTCATACCAATTATACTTGTAGTAAATCACAACACTAAGAGTAGCACAAGGTACTTTGGCTTAAACTACGACCTCAAGTGGCACACAATGTCTAGAGAAACTCTGAGACCTTACATAGCAATATATGTCAGCGCAGATCCTTCGATACCTCCTGGCCCGCCGTGGGACATTATTATATTCCCGTCTTACTCAATGTACCATTTAGTAGTACTCACAAACAGCGGATATGGAATAACTCCTAGAGGATGCAAGCAAGTGTTAATTAAGTGTTCTCCACTAATTTACGCCAAGGAGTTCCAGCTGCTGTGCAGCCAGTATATGCACAAAGCAATGGCTCACCAGCTTTACCTGCCTACAATAGCACACTACTTCGAAATAGCTAACGAGACTCTCGAGAGAGCAGAAGAAGCTCTGGCTAAAAAGGAGTACGAGAAAGGCTTAGCTCTAGCTGTTGCTGCCTGGAGCTACTATAGAGCAGTATACGACGACTTAAGGAGAACAATGATAGATACGAGCTTTGCAGCAGCGATATTCCTCCTGCTAGCTCTGCCGTTCGCGTTTCTCGCCGAAAGACTGTTCTTTAATTTTGAGTCACTGCGCAAGAGAGCTCTCGCAATAGTATTTCTCCTCGTCGCTTCGACTGCTATAATGTACTTTGTGCACCCAGCTCTTGCACTAGCGTCGAATGCGCCTCTAGTCGTAATCGCTTTTGTGCTGATATTCGTTATTATGATTCCTCTAGGGCTAATAATGTCAAGAGTCATTGAGGCTGCGAAGAAATTCCGCTTAAAGGCTACTGGTGTGCACTTCTCTGATATAAGTAGAGCAAGCGCGCTAGTAATGGCTGCGTCTCTAGGTGCAGGCAACCTCAGAAGACGTAAGCTAAGAACATCGCTGACAATGATTTCGCTAATGGTCGTAGTGGCTACTCTAGTCAGCACAATCTCAGTTACAACTACTAAGGCAGTAACTCTTATGGAGCACTACAAGCTACCTGAACACGCTATAACTTACGACGGCCTGCTGATAGTGCGTGGAGAAATAGCTCCTGTTCCACTCGAGGCTATAACACAGTTCAAAGGAGAGCTCTCAGGCACTATTAAGGCAATAGCTCCTAGAGCATATCTTGAGAGAGGACTAATACAGTTCATTAGGCCCGAGATAATGAGAACTGGCGAGAGAAGAGAAGGCTATGACTTAGTCTATAAGGGAAGAATAATTGTAGTAATGGGTATTCTAGGGCTTTCTCAGGGAGAGAAGTACACGTTTATTGAAGATGCTCTCAAGAAAGGCTACATTATAGGCCAGTACTTCTCTTCAGACGAAGCAAAAGAGTGTCTAGTATCTGACATAATGGCGACACAGTACAATATAAGCATAGGAGACTACATAACGTTCGAGGGAGAGAACCTCAAAGTAGTAGGAATATTCAACACAGAGTGGCTCGAGTCCATTAGAGACCCAAACAACGACTTAGTGACCCCTCTAGCTATAGAGGCTCCTGGAGGCGGCCGTGTACAGGCCCTGGAGGCACGCAGACTCAAAGGCGAGGAAATAATCATAGTCCCCTACAAGGTCGTTTTAAGACACCACGGTGCAGTCTTCTCTATAGCAGTAGTGCTCAAAGACCCAAGTAAAGTATACGAGATCGCCCAGAGACTCACTTACAGAACTAAGTTCAAGATCTACGCTACGGAAAATAAGGATGTAAGAGTATATGCTAAAGTACTCTCAGAGCAGGTTATCGGTAGAGAAGCACTGATTCCTGTAGGCATACTAGTGTTCATTATCCTGAACACTTGTCTGAGCGCAGTCTACGAGCGTAGAAGAGAAGTCTCTATACTGAGCTCTATAGGCCTGTCGCCGACACATGTAGCCGGACTATTCCTGCTAGAGTTCATGATTATAGGTGTTGTCTCAGGAGTACTAGGCTATCTCTTCGGAATAATACTGCCTAAGCTAATACCAGGCCTAGTGCTGAATACTTCGTCTTCGTGGGTAGCTGGCGCAGTAGGTCTATCAATAATCATTACGCTTACAGCCGCGATATACCCTGTATCAGTTGCATCTAAGGCAGTAACACCGTCATTTGAGCGTAAGTGGCGTATAGAGACAGTAGGTATTAGGAGAGGAGACCGCTATCTAATCAACATTCCAGTAGTAGTGAGCCCGCTTGAGCTAGACGGTCTAGTAAACTACCTCATAGAGTACTTCAACTTACACAGATCCGAGACAGCAGCAGACTTCATGATAGATAAAATCGAGTTACACAAGAAAGTCTCAACCGAGGGCGAGACAACTATACTGCACACTACTGTCAAAGTAAAGCCATTCGACAGCGGAGTAGTCATGTCGAGCAATCTGCACTTCCACGTACCAGCTGGCTCACAAATAGTCAAAACAACACTTGACATAAATAGAGTAAGCGGAATAGACTACGTCTACAGGAGAGGAGTAAGAAAGTTCGCCGACGCTGTAAGAAAGCAGCTATTGATGTGGAGAGCAC
>Ga0190367_1001042_pt1 | contig 17297 bp, 19 predicted proteins | sample 4872181011_MG_FD_171838 | JGI IMG/M metagenome (GOLD analysis project Ga0190367, IMG submission 171838) | Hydrothermal vent microbial mat bacterial communities from Southern Trench, Guaymas Basin, Mexico - 4872-18-10-11_MG | ecosystem: Environmental > Aquatic > Marine > Hydrothermal vents >...
GCTCTTGATCTATTCCCGGCATGAAGCCTGGAGTATCTACAAGTGTTATAATAGGTATATTGAATGCATCTAAGAACCTGACAAAACGGGCTATCTTCATACTTGCATCAATGTCTATGACACCAGCGTTAACGGATGGCTGGTTAGCTACGATACCAACAGTGTAACCGCCTATCCTTCCAAAGCCTATAACAGCTGATCTAGCATAATCGGCTTGTACCTCTAGGAATTCGCCTCCATCGACAAGGCTGACAATGATGTCTCTTACATCAAATGGCTTAGTTGGATCCGTTGGAACTATAGAATCTAGCTCTGGATCCTCTCGATCCCATGGATCGCCTATATCGACATACGGCGGATCTTCTGTATTATTCTGTGGTAAATAACTCAATAATTTACGTGTAAGTCTTAAGGCAGAATCATCATCTTCTGTTATAAAATGTGCTACGCCACTGGTAGTTGCATGTACTTTTGCTCCTCCGAGTTCTTCAAATGTAGTCTCAATACCTGTAGCAGCTTTAACAACTTCTGGACCAGTAATGAACATGAATGAGCCCTTAGTCATTATTATAAAATCAGTTAATGCAGGGCTATAGCTAGCTGCACCAGCACATGGTCCAAGTATAAGGCTTATCTGAGGAATGACACCACTAGCCTTTATATTAGCTGAGAATATGAGGCCTGCTGCATGGAGGCTGGCGACACCTTCCTGTATACGTGCTCCACCACTATCCCATAATCCTATGACTGGTGCCTGGTTCTCAATAGCCATTTCAATAATCCTAGCAATTTTAAGACCATGCATTTCACCAATACTACCGCCCATGACTGTGAAGTCTTGTGCAAACAAGTACACTAATCTACCATCAATTCTACCAAAACCTACAATAACTCCATCGCCAAGATACTTTACTTTCTGGAAATCAATTCCAAGTTCTTCATAATACCTAGATCTAGTTATCGTTAGCCATCCAAGCTCCTGGAAACTATCCCTGTCAAGTAAACGTTCTAGTCTTTCACGTGCAGTAAGCTTACCTTTACTATGCTGAACCTCTATTTTCTTAGGCCCACCGCCTTCAAGGCTTTTCTTACGTAGCTTACGGAGCTCTTCAACCATTTCATCGAAACTACGGTACTCAATAGACAAATTAACGCCTCCTCCTAAGTATAGTTACTGCTGCAAACGTACCTACACCGCCAATGTTTTGCGCTAGACCAATCTCTGGATCACTTGCTTTATAGCCTGGGAAGTCACCGCGAAGCTGCATAGTAACCTCAGCTATCTGGTAAACACCTGTTGCTCCAACTGGATGTCCACGGGCCTTTAATCCACCGCTAAAGTTTACTTCAGGTTTATCACCTTTTCCAAAACGACCTTCTCTCCATTCTTTTACAACCTTGCCTTTTTCGGCAAAACCTAGATCCTCTAATGACACATATCCAGTAATATGAAATGCATCATGTACTTCAGCATAATCAATATCCTTAGCCTCAACTCCGGCCATTTTATAGGCATCTCTAGCTGCACGTACAACAGCATCCATTGTTAACAAGTCCCTTCTACTACCAAGATCAACACTATCAGTTGAAAAGCCAAGTCCAGCAACCTCTACAAGAACATCACGGCCCATAGTCCTTGCAATCTCTCTAGCTCTATCCTCGCCACGTACTAGAATAACTACAGCTGCTCCATCACCTATTGGGCTGCAGTCAAATAGCTTTATGGGATCAGCTATAACTGGGCTCTTAAGAATAGCTTCTAGACTAGTCTTTTTGGGGATTTGGGCATACGGGTTATAAGATGCATATTCATGCATTCTAAGAGGCCAATAAGCAAGGTCTTCATCCGTATATCCAAACTTATTCATATAGAGACGTGCTACTAATGCATTTAATCCAGTAAAGCTAGCACCATATATAAGCTCATACTCGGTATCAGCAGCTTGTGCAAGAGCTTTTGTTGCGTGAGCTGTGAGTTTTTCTGTGAGTTTTTCAATACCTCCAACAGCAACTATATCAACTAAACCAGAAGCTACAAGACCATAGCCAGCATAGAATGCCGCACCACCACTACCACAAGCGGCTTCTACTTTAAATGAAGGTACACCTCTTAAACCACTATAGTCAGCCATAAGTGCGCCTAGACTATCTTGTTCCATGAGAACACTAGAAGTCATATTACCAACAACTAGGGCTTGGGGCTTAACACCTCCAGCATCATCTATGGCCTTAACCATGGCCTCTGAAAAAAGATCTCTTGCGCTACGTGTATACCATCTATCAATTTTAGTCATTCCTACTCCAACAATAAATACGGGATCACGAGTCAAAACCATACACCATAATCTATTAATTTCTTGAGTATTTACGGACGCTTTAGCTAATCTATGGAGACTATTAAGGGAGATGTACTATAAAAATTCAACTCATATTAGAGTAAGATATTGATCGAGTAATATGTCAATAATATAGATTTTACATGAAAGAATTTCAAGAACTTTGTAACAATTTTTTAATCCTTAATAAACTGTTATAAAGCCTATATTTTAATATCCAACGAAGAACGACAATAGTTGTAGGAGAGGAATCAAGGTGAAATTAAGTGACTAATATTAGTGTTATTAGCAGTAAACTCGTTGAATATGTTGCTAGACTTGCAGTTGGTTTATCTGTAGATGAAAGTGATTTAAGGAGAATAACTGGCTCGGTTCTCTATCCAATTGTTAGAGAAGCTGTTAATCGCGTGGCTAGTGAAATAGTTATTGTACGTAATGGGCTACTCAGATGTAATATATGTGGTAGAGGACCATTTACACGTAGAGGACTCTATCTTCATCTTGTAAGGGTCCATAGATACGATATTATAGGATATGTAGAAGATGAATATAATAAAATAGCTAAAATTATAGGCCTAAATAAAAAATATTAATTGAAACATGCATTTCTCCATTAATCTATCGTAAAAATGTCTATTACCTTAAGTTAAATTAGAGAAGTCCCCTAGGGGTGGAGTATCTTCATTGGCATATAGCCTCTGAAGTGGAGTCACCGGTCATCCATTCTATAGATTATTCATCTTCTCTATAAAGCTTTAATAATACTCTTTATGAATACACCTCTTTTGATACGATCTTTATTTTTATAAATATTTCATATCTTATCTTTTCCTCTTTTATTTCCTCTATAAATTTAATACCCTGTTCAACATAATCTTCCTTCTTAATCTCAGACATTAATATTGTGGGAAATGATATACTGTAATAGGCGGCCTTCTTTATATGCCTCAGCATTGACTGCAAATTACCTGGTACTCCACTTGCAAACGTCAAATCCACTCTTACAAATCCCCATGGAGGTATATATGCCGCTAACCATCCATGCGCCCCTCCACTTATGAACTCATATGTAAAGAACCCGTCAGCCGTTGTTGTTTTTGAATAAAAACTTTTTGAGACATAAACCATTCCAGTTTCAAGATATGATGGAATACCAGCAGCTCTTAACAAGGTTATTATAAGGTTTGACTGATCATCACAGTCTCCTTTCCTACGTAATATTACTTCCCATGGATGCCTAGGAGGTATCCTTGTATTATACTTTACATAGGAATTTATCCAATTAAGTGTAGATGCTAAATAATGTAATGGAGTTCTACTGGAGTTTCTTAGAATATACTTATAGAGTAATTTAATAAGAGGATTTGTATAATTCCATAAACTAGTAACATTTGATAAGTCCTTTAAAGTATCTGGTATCTTATCCCATGTTCCAGCATTACTAAAACTAAGATTTCTTATTTCTTCTATTCTCTTTGTCACATTAATACGTACTCGAAATAAAACCATAGATGAAGCAGTTTCATTAAAGTCTAAGACATCATTAATTGTAATATTAGGTATTAAAGAATAACCCTCCTCATTTCTTTCAATCTTAAATGGAATTTGTACACCATTATAATATAGACTAGCGTATAAAACCTCCTGTGAAGACGTATTGAAGGGATAATTATATACAAGTAAATCGGTTTCATTGATTTGTATAGGCTCTTTACCTAAATTAGTAATATTTCCCCCTATCTGTAGTTCAACGGTATAAATGAATTTTAGATCCTCTAAAACACTATTTGCGTGAACTGCAGGAGATGAACTAGTATTCAACACTAATATGGTAACAATCATAAATACATGTAATAATTTATAATTCACCTTTACACTACCTATAATCCTTTATATTATCGCTGAGCTAATAAATTAACTATTCTCCTATATATAAGTAAATATATGATGCCTCTAGAACTGATCATTAACTCTGTTTTCCCATTTACTTGATTTAACTTGATTAAATCATTTTTTGTAAGAATATCCAAATATTTAGAAAATTGATTAATATTTAAACCACATTTAACCATAGCCCGTGTTTTAGAAGTAGGTGATATAGAGTTATACAGTATACACGCTATTATATCATATATACTTCTAGCCTTTCCCAAGAAACTACCTATATAGATCTTTTTAGGAGTAAATGTTTTATAAGTACTTAGATCAGTTTCTTTAGCCGATAAGATAATGTTTTTTATGGTGTCAAAGCTTGAATCTTCACCTATCATCTTTTTAAGCATTTTAATTAATTCAATAAATTCCCTCCCCTTATCTGTAACAATATACTTGTCTCTATCAATAATAACTAGTCTCGACTGTAAAAATAGATTCATATATTTCCTATATACTCTATAATAACTTAGTGAAATTCTTATTCTCTCCTGGTGATCATAATTTTCATCTATAAATCTAAGGAAATCTAAAGCCACATCAACAATATCTCTTCTTTGCCTACCTCCATTTCCTCCATTCATAGAAAACATTCCCGTATATAGGTAATACTTATTTCTAATTTATAGATAATGGCCCTAGACCTTAAACTTAACTATTTTATTTAAAAATAATGTAATAGAACTAGAAAAAGTCTAATATGGGATTTATTCGGGCTTTATGACAACTAAATTTACACTCATTAGTCCATCTAAAGCCATTAGTAGTGGTTCAATTATTTCGTTTAAATCCATTTTCAGATCTCTACTCATCCTATTAGCCATTTCATTAACAGTATGTTTACCATCACATAATAGCCATACATAGTATGCTAGGGGACTTAGTTCATAAACTTCGTTTTCGGTCTTAGCTACGTAGAAATTCTCTCCTTCTTCACCAAGGAAGGTTCCTTGTCTTTCTGGAACTTGTCCTTTCATATTATTAAATTTCTCTAAGAAATCAACGGGTTTAGGCTCTTCTGCCGACACTAGTATCTACCTCCAAAACTCCTACGTTTCCTAAATCCTCCACGGCTTCTCCTATAGTCTTCCATTGGAGCTGTGGGCATATCTTCGGGTATATCTTCTTTTGGAGGTACTTCAGAATCATCTATTTCATTAACTTTAGTTGAACTACCTATATTGAGTTGTACTTGTCCACGATAACTGGATGTCCAAGCGCCTTCTATATCTACTACTATACCTTCCTCTAACGTACCTGCTTTTCTGCCCCAAAGTGTTGCCTTGACTCTCCCTGTTTCATCTCCTAATAATGCATCACTAATAGTTCTTGGACCTTTACGTGTTTGTATAACTCTTGGAGGACTTGTTTCTAGTACTCTTACCTTTACATGTACGTTTTCCTGATGTGGTTTTAGATCTATAATAGAGGTTTTACGAGATCCGGTTTCTTGAGACATATGTATTTCGACTCCTATGGTTTCAAGTTATAGGTATAGTTAGAGATTATCTTAGCTAGTATTTAAATCTGTCGTATGAAATATATGAGGTGTTAAATTGTATTTCTTAAAAATCCTGTTCAAAATATTAATACAGATATATAGTTCTAAACCACAATAATATAGATGAGATAGATCACTTGGCTTATCTGAGCATCCAAAACCCTTGATAAAATCTAGAAGATTATTAAGATTCTTCGATATAAGTGATTCGAGATCCAATGAAGATTCTTTAGCTATAAAATACCAGATTGCATTAATGGATACATGTTCATTCATTAGTAGATAGTCTATATGCCAATATGGATTCTTCATTTTCCTTAAGTGTCGTCTTATTCTGGCACGTAATCCGCCTGGACCACAAGCACTACCAATATATATGTAAAAGCCTTTCTTAAACTTGATTAATCCCAAAGACCCGATTTTGATATTTATAGTACTGTCCACATTAATCAATAAAATATAGTACCCTTTTTCTCTAGGTATTTCCATAATCTTTACCTCCATATGTTTAGGCAAGTATTACTCTATCCCTCTGTATAAAATAGGTCTCCCTAAGATAATTCATTATAGGGGGAATGTTATGGAGCTCGACAAGGATTTTGTTAAATATTTAAAGAAGACATTAGAAGATACAAAATTCGCCATTGAAGGAGGAAGCGACCCCAAGGCTAAGAAAATTAGAAAGACCTCATACATATTCTTGTCAATGCCTGATCCAACTAGTATTAGTACAATGATCGGTATTACGCTATATACAACGAGTAAGGTTCTTGAGAAAAGAAAGATAAAAGGCATTAAAGACTATATAGCCGAGTACAACTTTATGGTGAAAACTGTTAAGGATATTATAAAGGATCTTCAGATATAGTTGTCCAGAATATGATTTAAAGTTATCTGCTGAGCAACTCTTCATCATCTTCTTTCCCTCTTCAGCTGAAAACCGGGTTCTTCATCTATTTTTGTCTATTCATTAATGAATTTAATATATGCATCTACTGATCATTAAGGGGTTTTTATTTTTATCTGTACCCTTATATTTTAGCTTATAGAGTGAATACCTATAAGGGACAATGTATTTATGATATCTACAGTTAGGTGTTTAGAGGAATGTCTAAAGGAATTAGTGAACTACTGCATCTAGCCCATACATTTGTTGAGGAATTAGGTAGACCTTTTGTTGGACGAGAGGAAGAGGCTAGAGCTATAGCCTTGTCAATAATATCAGGCGAACATATTGTATTGATTGGTGAACCGGGTACTGCTAAATCAGCAATGGCTAGACGTGCAGCTGAGTTAATTAATGCACGATTCTTTAAATACCTTCTTACAAAGTTTACTGAACCCGATGAACTATTTGGACCACTTGATATAAATGCCTTGAAAAAAGGAGTTTATGTAAGGATTACAACTAATAAGCTTCCGGAGGCTGAGATAGCATTTATAGATGAAATCTTTAATGCTAATTCAGCCATATTGAACATGTTCTTAACTATTATGAATGAACGTATACTATATGATGGATATAGTGAGATAAGAGTTCCATTATGGACAATGATTGCAGCTAGTAATAGGGTACCTGATGAGCCGGAGCTTCAAGCTCTCTATGATCGTTTCTTGTATAGACATTTTGTTAAACCCATTAGTGAAGATAAATGGATGGATCTGCTTGATGCTGTGTGGAATATTGAAGCTGGATTCTATATAAGGGCTGAACCAGTACTCTCAATGGATCATATAAGACATTTGAATAAATTATTGTTTGAAGTGGATCTTTCGAAGATTAAGGAGAAATTAGTTAAACTATACGCTATTCTAGAGGATCATGGGATACATATAACCGATCGTAGAAAGGGGAAGGCATTAAAAGCAATAGCTGCTTCAGCACTGCTTGACGAAAGAATGGTTGCTACGGAAGATGATCTATTGGTTTTAAAGATAGTCGCACCAAGAGATCGTGAGGAGTCCGAGCAGGTAACAGCTATATTAATGGATGAGATAAAAGCCTCTGAAAAATATCTACGTGAACTCGCTGAAATAGAGGCTAATGTACGTGAAGCAAAACAGTATATCATGGGAATTACTGAGTTTGAGCCAAGGCTAGTCGATTATCTACGTAGTTTTGAATCAGTACGTGATAAGGTCCGTAGAATAGCAGAGGAGACAGGTGACGAAGTTGTGCGTAGGAAAGCGCTTGATGTACTTGCTGAAATAGGTGATGTTATTACATTGATTAGGAGGAAACTTGGAATATAATATTTGTGGGTATAATAGGGTTGCCTCAGACATTGTTTAATTATATGGAGAAGATTGATAGAGGAGTTTTAAGGAGTGTAAACTATAATGATCCCGTTGTTAAGTATCGTGGTTCTAAAGTTCTTAGACTAGTTTCAATACTATCGAATAAGAAAAAAGTGGATTTAGATATTTATACAGCTATAGATATATTCTATACATTTTATTTACCATATCCAATCATGGATGATCCTAAGGATATTCCACGTAATAAACTTGTATCATATAAAATCATTGATTCAATGCTTAGATCAGCTTATATACATGATCTTAGGAGCCGTACTGTAGCTGATAACCTGTTAAGTAGTGTTGCAGCCGGGGTATTTATCACGGAACTTCAGAATCAACTTGAGAAGTTAAAGGAAGATAATAGGCCTGTTCAAAGCTATATGAAGGGAGAGGTTAATGATGATCTTGATGATGGTGTTAAAAAGAGTGTTGAAAGAGCTATGGCTACTGCTATGAGCGATGTAGAGAACGTTAAAAAATTACGTAATCTTGTTGAGGGTGAACAGCCCGGAACAGTTAGTATGATGGCTTATGAGGAATATGCTCCACAACTGATAAGATTAGCGAGAAATACTGAGGTTAAAAAAGTGCTTGAGTTATTAGTAGGCATTAAGCCATGGACTATAAGTATCTCTCGTAAAACACAGAGATATAAGCATGGTGAAATAACTGGTTATGAACTTGGTAAAGATATTGAAAGAATAGTTATATCAACTCTTGCATTGCCTGATGAACTATTTTATCTTAGATTATTAGAAGGAAAGTTACTACTGTATCAGAAAGTATTAACGCAAAGCCTTGGCCCACTATATTGTTTACTTGATAAATCTGGTAGTATGGATGGTATTAAGATGACATGGGCTAAAGCAGTGGTTTTAAGTCTTTATATGAGAGCTGTGAAGGAGCATCGTGAATTTTACTTTAGGTTCTTTGATAGTGTGCCATATCCATTAGCTAAGATCGATAAGAAGCCTAAGGCTAAACAAGTGCTAAAGCTACTAGAGTATATTGCACGTGTAAAGGGTAGTGGAGGTACGGATATATCCCGGGCGATCATACTAGCTACAAACGATATACGTAGTGGTATTGTCAGGGAGACAAGCGATATAGTGCTCATAACAGATGGTGTAGATCGTATAGCAGAACAACTAGTAGCCTATAACCTCAAGAAGTCAAAAGCAAGGCTAATAACCGTAATGATCCTTGGAGACAATAAGAGTCTAAGAAAAATATCAGTCAAATACTTTACGGTAACAAAGCTTAGTAAGGAAGATATGCTACAAGTTGTCGAAGCATAAATAATCCAGTACACTATATTACTAGTTCCTCTTTATCGTCTCCTTTCCTAATGGCATATCAATACGGTGGTAGAGGAATTACTTTGTACTTTATTGCTCTATCTCCTATTTTAATAGTAGATCGCTATCATAGTGATCTTATATATCCTTTTGACAAAACTATGAATTGAATAAGGATTTAAAGTATAGTTATGATCTTAAAGAATAGTTGGTGTGTAGGATTTTATTCATTAACTATAGTTACATCAAGATTTCTGAAGTGTTCATCAAATGTGTATATTTCTTTTATATTGTTTTCCTTCATCTTTAAATAGGCTAGTGCATCATTAATACTTACTTTCTTCTCCTCTGCAAGGACTACTGCTTTAAGATAGTCCATTGTTGATACTGGAAGTACAATAATATTCTTTGCTAAAAGTACCTCTTTAACAAGATTTATTGAGGTCTGTAGATTAGTTTTTGCTTCAAGTATATTAGCTACCTCACTTAAGTGAATAACTGTTGTTACTACCTCCTCTCCAGCCTTTATTCTAAGTAGTATTTTTCTAGATTTCTCCTTTCTCTCTAGGATTTCTGGATCAATTTTACCTTTAGGCTTTATAATAGCGTATAGGAATATATTTGAATCAATAAATCTCATAATAGATCCTCCAGTAATTCTTTCTTTAGATCCTTAGTCTTTATTTCCACTTCAATAATATCAAAGAATTTATCTAATTCAGGCCTCTTCTTTGGAAGAATCTCTATTTTGTCATCAAAGACAATAATGATAACTTCATCTCCCCATTTGTCCCTCCATTCCTTGGGTAATACAATCCTACCCTGCCTATCAATTTTCTTAACTACTAGACTATACATATAACCACCACTAACTAAATAGGGGAAACCACTTATTTAATACTAGTGGTATTGTTAAGTACTTAATGGTAAAGCAATAAATTCACTATCCATTGGCTTCAGGATATAGACTAGCTATAAGTAAGCGCCTATACCTTATACTCTCCTTAACTACTATTACTTAACATAACATACACTAAAATAATAATATAGCTATTTCACGTGGTAATGACCATTTTTACTCTATTTTAGCTAGATCTTTTCCTGTACTATCCATTTTGAATAAAACGCTATAATAATTACCCCTAATAGATCACTGTATAAATCTTAAAGGAAATTCTTATAAGAGATCGCCGTATTCTAAAAAGATTGGTGATTTTTTATTGAGAGGTATTTTGTCTATTCCATTATCAATAACACTTGTTTTAATAATAGCTCTCAGTTTGCTTTATACTGCAATTATAGAAACGAGTTCGATCCAAAAGGCAAGAGATAGTATACAAAGTATAGAAATAGATGTCGATAAAATAATAAATGATATCATAGAAAAGTTTAATCTCAACATAAGTGATCCGATGGTAAGGTATTCTTTATACTATAGTGGGAGGGTATTAGAATTTAAAGGAATAGATATACCAGAGGTTTTAGGTCTTAAGCCTGAGGATATAGTATTTGCATATTATGATGGAGTCTATTGGTATCCATTGCCGATGAGAATATATGATAAAGTGATCTGGACTAACGTTACAACAATATATTCCTTACCAGAAAGAATAAGCAAAAATACAACAATAGAGATAAAACTCCCATCAAGACAGCCCATAATAGTCGATCATACTAAGATTTTACCCCAATTTGCAAGAGCATCTGAATGTAGACTTGTAAAACTCGTTGATAAAAGATATGGTGACGTAGTAGGAGTAATCATTACAGCACTATATTCAAAATGGATAGTACAGGAAAAGATCTAGCGGAAACGAAGTATGATCTAGTAATTCCTCCTTATGAAAATAGCTAAGACATTAACGGAGGAGTTAACATTGGAACTCTAGACCCAAACAATTATTGTCTATGACAAAGAATAACTATTTGTTATTCCTCAGCAACTATACACAGGATACACGAGTTATGGAGACACTGGCATTATGCAGTTTATTATTAACAATAGCTTTAGATATACTTGTAGAGGTTTAGCTTCCATAATGGTTTTTATCAGCACTTATGAATATATGCTCTTATTCTCTCAATACTCCATAATATACATTATAAACTACAGTATAGATTCTAGCACCATCCATATTTGTCACATAATTATGTGAATCTAGAGAAATCGTAGTTGAGTCCATGATCAATAATCCTACTACGGATTATATTCTAGGGAAATAATACATAAGGTTATGAGATATTATAGGTAGAAGACATTATATGATCTTTGATCTAGTTTCCTACCAACTGCTATAAAGCTATAGTCAATACGATTAACATCTACTATAAGGACTATCAACAAATGTCTACCTAGGTCACTCTATAACAGATCATGATCTATAGAATACGTATACATGGGTCTAGTATAATATCTAGAATAGATAAGGAAATCTTACCAGATACATCAGCATAACTATGTAGTTTACTCCGCCCTTCCCAGCTTCTACCTCTAGACAATTTAATATAGTCCTCGCCACGGCCAATAGCTATTACGCTAGAACAATCTCTAAGGACAAAACTACAGATACCAAGACTAAACTATTCGCCCAGTAGCTTATTAGTATCACATACTCAGCAATTATCGCTAATAAGATCGATTAGTAGCCTGACTACATAGCCTATAGGCTAAATTCTATGTATAATACGGCTATGAATAACCTCATTACTATGGATCCTTAAGGTAGTTTATAAGATCGTTTATTGTATTATCCAGAAGTATTTTCCCAACATTTATCTTTCTAACCATTGTACCCAGCATTTTATGCTGGTACCTATTACTAATTACATGCTCGATATAACCTATTGGATCAGTAGAACATTTCCTATAATCTCCTCCGAGTCCTAGACACAATAGTTTTTCATGATAAGGCTGTACAATGAAGATCCTTATTGAACTATGTATCCTCCTAATTCTAGCTACATGGTTCTCAAGATCGTTCTCCACATCTTCTAATCTATCATTTTCACTATCAACTATAATTGCAACCTTATCTATACGGTATCTAAACAATAATGCTTTTATCTGTCTCTCAATTTTCGGATTACATCTAGCACCAATAAGTCTCTTAATAATAATGTTCTTCACAATTCCCCTTAGAACATGGCTGTAGAAATCAACACCGTATCTGTCCTCAACAAGTACTAGAGAAACCAAAAGGAATCACCTATATACTTACTCTTAACTTAGGAAGTATTCACTAAAGGATATACCAAGTTCATGTAGCTTCTTCTTAAGCTTTACAGTATCAGTTATTGTCTTGACAATTGTTCCTTCCTCCAAGGTTTTCTCAACAATGAATATCCTATCTAGATCAGTAAGATCTATAAAGTATGGTGAATGAGTTGCTATGAGAACCGGGAAATTAGCGTTATTTAGTTCATCAAATACATATTCAAGCATACGTGCATGCATACTATTTTCAACTTCATCGATAAGTAGTAGGGAAGGCTTAAGCTCCAAGGCAGTAAGTATTGTCAATAACTTGATCATGCCATCGGGAATACATGGAGAAGGATAAGCCTCTCCATGCTCATACATTACAAGGGAAAGCCTACCATCAGGTAACATGTCAAAATCGATCTGGATATTTGGGAAGAACATTGATAATGCTTCACTAATCCTATCCATAAAACCTCTATTAACTCTTCTAAGCCTATACATAACTGATACAAGATTCTCAGCTCTAGAATCTAAACGGGTATAGCTTTCTATTCTCTTAGGCTTCCTAATACTTCCAATATCTGGATGCTTTATAAATACAATCCTTCCTATAAGCTCTTTAATAGCGTCCCACGGGGTTTCTGGATACATCCTCCGAACGATCCTAGATTCACTCATAGTTAGGGGACCAAATAAGATTAATGGTATTTTTTTCAATGTTTTACCAATCTCATCCTTCTCTCGAATAACTATTGTTGAAAATATCATAACTAGATAAAGATCTTTATTCTTATCAAAATCTATAACGATTCTTCCAGGAATTCTAAATATTCTTAATAAATCACTTACATTAATGAAAGGTTTATCCCATGGGAAGCTTATCGAAGTAAAACATATATCTTCTATACATTCGCTAAGCATTTCCTTTATAATAGAATACATAGAACTTAGAACTCTAGTGCTAAACATTAAGATAGGCATACCAGTCTTTTTAGTATGGTAGGTTTCCTCTTTTATTTCATTGATTTTTGACATTAGATAGTCTAATAATTTCTTATCTAAACCTATCTCTATAGAGCCCGGTCTAAGCTTTAATATAGATCTATTATTAAATATTATTATGTGTTCTACTGGTATAAGAGTCGTTCTATCAGGTGATAATGCAAATGATACTTTGTATTCGAAGTCTATGAATCCATATAGTTTTCCTTTAACAATATATTGTAATATGTTCTCTTTTCGCTCTGGCAGCAGGTTTAACGGATCCCACCACTCAAGATGTGGTAGATACGGTTCTCTATCATATTCATCTACGAGTGCTTTTCTCAAAAAGTATAGGGCTTCTAAAATATTTGTTTTACCAGATCCATTAGCACCTATTAGTACATTAACTCCCTTTTTAAGCCTTAAGTGTATATTGTGTATGCTTTTAAAGTTTTTAATGATTATCTCATTAATAGTTCCTTCAACATCTACCATATCATTAATGCACCTATAATACCATATCTTATTAACCCTAATTAAATCTTGATATTACATACAATAATTATTATAGGTGCCTATTATATTGGTGTAGATAGTACTATGTTATTTGGAGGTATGTGTTTAGCTGGGAAGGCATGTAGTATGTCCTCGGGCTATGATCCATTAGAAGTTACTGAAAGAGTTTATGCTAGGGTTTCACGGGTTAGGGATGGTATTGAGGAGAGGCTCTATTTTAGGTTCCGTAAGGATAGATGGTATGGAGGTATAGCTTCTGCTGATGTTATTGGCTGTAATCTTTCCTGTCGTTTTTGCTGGGGATGGTATTTCCGCGATGATCTTAGGAGGGGTAAATGGTATGATCCATGTAGGGTAGCTGAGAAACTCATCTATATGGCTGATAGGTATAGGCTTAAATACATCCGTTTAACGGGTGCAGAGCCAACTATTACTAGGAGGCATCTGGTAAGCGTTATAGAGTATGTGACTGACCATGGATACCATTTTATCCTTGAGACGAACGGTATACTCATAGGTGCTCATCCAGACTATGCAGAAGAACTATCTAAGTACTCCCGGCTAATTATCCGGGTATCGTTTAAGGGAGTAACACCGGATGAGTTCCACTACTTAACTGGTGCAAGAAGAGACGCATGGTATCTGCAGCTTAAGGCTTTAGAGAATCTATTAGAGCATGGCTTGAAGCCAGGTGATCAAGTATATCCGGCTGCTATGATTGGCTGGAGCAGTGATGAGGATATAGAGTGGTTTCTAGAGAAACTTAGAACTATTCATCCTGCTTTGACTGAAGTTGATTGGGAGTATGTGATTCTTTATCGGCATGTTGTGAAGCTTCTTCGGAAGACTGGTCTTTGGCCTCCTCGGAGATACGTTTATCCTGGGAAGATACCCGAAGAGATGATCTAGATTTAATCTTTCTAGTATACATTCTAGGGAAAATTGATATAATTATAATTATTGCTAGTAATCCTAGTGCTGGTGCTAGTAATAAATAGGGATCTGGTCTCTGTAATTCTATGAATCCAAGCTTCATATAGGTAACTGTTGCATTATATCCGGTAGGATCATATATTAGTAGGAGATTTCCTTCCTCAACATTATTTGGCAAATGAATATATCCAGTATATTCTCTGGTTATATTTGCCAAAGATCTTAATTTAAGATCTCCTGACACAATATATGATACTGCTACAACTAATACTGTCTTATCCGACTCTATATGGATTAGTGTTCTATCCTTTACACGGTCTATATTATATACTAGAACAGTGCCATTATATTGTCTTCCACCAAGACTTAATGTTACATTTAATTTTATGGGTTTAGAAAGCTTGAATCTTATAGGTTCTTCAATAGTGTCTTGTGTCACAAGTGTAGATGGTGTTTCATTGAAGTTTATATACAATAATGATGAACCGAGAACTATTAGAATAATAACTAGGAATAATATATTATATACGATCTTCATCATACCTAGGCGGAGTTTAGAGAACTTGATATATCCAGTAATATATGTGATTATAGAGAGTATTGAGATTATTATAAGGTATATATCAACGCCCCTTGAATAGATCATGGCATATGAAGTATGGGATCTAGCCAAGCTTATAGAAGTTGTTATACCATTTAATATAATTATTGATGATGCCTCATATTGATTACTTTTAAGATCATATATGGCAACAATATTTTCAAGTTTAAATGGGAGGACTATCGTCTGGCTTTTATCTAGTGGATAGAGATGAATATATTCTGTTGTATAGCCCATATAGATTAAATATCCAGAGAAGAAGATTATTACGACAATTCCAATTATCATTATTACAAGATTAAGTATTCTTGGATCACGGAGACTAATGGATTCTGAACACATTATATTATACACCAGAAATAGTTTAACGTAGAGTTTAAACTAATAATTTTACCTATAATGGTCTTAATTAGTTGATAAAACTAGTGATATAGCAACTATTGATGCTAACTTTTGTACTTTAGTACTTGCGTCATCAGCTCCCCAAATTATATCCTTTATTACTGGATAGTTGCTCCAGTCAATCCATGATCCATGTAGGTTTTCAAGAAGTAAGACTGTATGTATACTCAGTGTATCAGCAAGTGTCTCTAGTATTATTTCATCGTCTCCTGCTAATGCTTTATTCTTAAATATTACAGTTTCTATAAGGATTCTTTCAAACAGGTGCTCCGTAATATCTGGTATTATCTCCCATAATCTTCTCTTAACGATTTTAGATAGTTCATCAGTTAGTCCATTAATATAAGGAATTGGCGATAATTTTTCAAGCCATTTACCAATTAATCCTTTAATAACGTACTTTGTCCTTTCTTTTTCTTGTCTATCATTGACTATATCATAATACGCGGACGTTATTGATAATAATCCTGCTACAGCATATAGAAGATCTTTTGTTTCTTGATAGGAGATTATAGTCTGACTAGACTCTATGGTCTCAGCCATATCTACAAACACCAGAATAATAGTTGTGATTTAGATACCCTTAAAGACCCTAGGATACATGGTATGGGCAGGTTCTAATATAGGATGACAAGTACTCCAAGAGCAGACAATATTATTAGTAAAGAGGCAATAATGTTACCTAATGCTATGGATATTATTGACTTAACTCTATCGAGTCCTAAGAGATAAGCTATTAGACTTCCAGTCCAGACACCGGTTAAGGGTAGTGGTATGGCTACGTAGAGGAGTAATGCAATATATATATACTGGCTTTTCCTAATTCTTTCAGCTCTATTTCTTACCCTTTCAATGCTCCATGCGTACAGTCTTTTTAAGAAGTATATTTTATTAATAATTTTCCTCTCAGCCCAATTTAGGGAGTATATTATTGGAATTGAAGGCAAGGTACTGAATAAATATGATAATGTAAATACTGCTAAAGGATTAAATCCATAGACAAGTCCATATGGAATAGCTATTCTTGCTTCTAAACCGGGTGCTAAAGCAAGTAATATTAATACTAGCATATACATAGTCTCCAAATGTATCACCAGTGGTCTCTGGAGTGTGATATTCTAATGACTAGTATTAACGATTTACTTAACCTTATTAAAGATAATTATCCTTTAGCTGAAGTATACTCATTACTTACTAGAATAAGTATTCATCATAGAATGCAGGGATCAACTGGTATATGGAATGCAGTAAATGAGGTAAAGGAATTTCTAGAGAATAATGGTCTTGAAAC
>Ga0190367_1001043_pt1 | contig 17283 bp, 16 predicted proteins | sample 4872181011_MG_FD_171838 | JGI IMG/M metagenome (GOLD analysis project Ga0190367, IMG submission 171838) | Hydrothermal vent microbial mat bacterial communities from Southern Trench, Guaymas Basin, Mexico - 4872-18-10-11_MG | ecosystem: Environmental > Aquatic > Marine > Hydrothermal vents >...
CCGGCCCCCACCGCGGGACCGCAGCCCCGTGAGGGGCAGGGCGAGAGCCCTGGCAACGGCTCAGAAACGAGACCCCTCCCAGCAGATGTGGATGAGGCGGCTGAGGCCCAAGTACTTGGGCCGAGAAGGCGCTCAGTAATGGGTGCCAAGCTAACCCGCTGACCATGCTGGGAGAATGGATGCAACGGCCGACCTGCGGGGGTAAGGCCGAATAGGAGCCAATGAAGCCCGCGTGAGGCTCGGGTAGGCCGCCTAGCCGAATCCCGCAAAACAGAAGGTGAGCTATGCCGACATGCCCCTCCCCAAAATCCAATTCAAAAACTCCCTCTCAAACTCGACAACCTCGTCTTTACTCTTCGCGGAAGCATATTTTTCGAGCAGCTCCCTATTCATTTCAATGAAGTGGGGCCCCCACTTAAATAGGGAGAGCAGCTTCAGGGCATGCTCCTTTAAGCCGAAAATATAGAGGGCTGAGGCGAAAGCTTCAACAGTGCTGAGCTTACCTGGAACAGCATAGTTAATTGGATTGGCAGCATAGAGCAGCGGCAACCTCCTATCAAAACCCCTCAACCTAATCCTCTCAAACACCTCAATTCTATTCCAAGAACAGTCAATAGCAACCAAACCCCTACTAGCAGCATAAACCCTATCAATTGGACACAGAACCCTCTCAGCAAAGGGATTTAAAATAACTGCTCCACGCGGAACCCCCCTAACACTACCAGTTAAAGTGACGTAGCCAAACCTCTTGAGCTTAAGAGAAGTACACTTGTGGGGATCGCAATGATGTAAATGTAAAACATACAGTTTAAAACTCAATAGGAACACCAAAAACCAATAAAAACCCTAACTCTTAAAAGTAACTGAGAAAACAAGTAAACGGAGACGTGAAAAATTGACACTTGCATTCGTCCTAATAAATGCAGAAATAGGTGCAGAAGAAGAAGTGGTAAATGAGCTAATGAAAGTCGAGGGAGTAGAGGAAGCATATATAGTCTACGGAGTATATGACGTAATAGTGAAAGTGAAGGCAGACGACCTAGACAAGCTAAAGGAAATCATAACCTGGAAAATAAGGAGACTAGACAAGGTCAGATCAACCCTAACAATGATAGTAGTTGAGGGGAGAAAGAAAACCTAATCCAAATAAATTAAACATCAACTTTTTCCTAGGAGCATAGCATTGAAGCAATATAAAGTTCACATAGGAATAGATGATACCGATTCACCGAGAAGAGGATGCACAACCTACACCGGAGCCCTCATAGTAGAAGAGCTATTAAAGCTAAACATCAAGTTCATTGACTATCCAAACCTAATAAGATTAAATCCAAACATACCATGGAAGACTAGGGGGAATGGAGCAGTAAGTATAAGAGTCCAAGTAAGTGAAGAACTCAAAGAAAAAGTGATCGATAAAGCCATAAGAAAAGTAATTGAATCAGCAGACCTACACCACTCCAAAACAAGCCCAGCCATAGCAGTACTAATAGGAGAAGTACCCAAAAAACTCAGAAAATTCTCGGAAAAAGCCCAACAAACCCTAGTAACGACGAGTGAAGCAAGGAGGTTAGTTGGGGAGCTCGGCATTAAGGCTTGGACATTTAAAAGCGAAATTGGACTAGTAGGGGCACTAGCAGCAATAGGTGAAACACTGGAAAACAAGGACTACACCTATGAGCTACTAGCCTATAGAAAACCGGAAAACTGGGGTAAACCGAGAAAAGTAGATCCTAAATCAGTAATAGAAATGGACAAGGCCTTTCGGGGAGAAACATTCAATAACATAGACCCAGAAACAGGAAGAATACTAATAACGCCGAGGGGGCCAGACCCAGTACTACTGGGAATTAGAGGTGAAAACCCGGAAATTCTAGTTAAAGCATTTAAAATGCTTAGAATAGGTGAGCCAGTAGACCGATGGATAATATATAGGACGAATCAGGGGACAGATGCACACCTAAAGAGGATAAGCAAGATCTCACAAGTAAAGCCATACGACTCAGTAATCGTGAGGGGAACAGTAGTAGAGAAGCCAATAATTCTCACTGGGGGACACGTAATACTGAAAATATCCGATGAAACATCAACCATAGACTGCGCAGTATACAAGCCAACAGGACAGCTCACCAAAATAGCGAGACAGCTCGAGCCAGGAGATTTAATAGAAGTTTATGGGGGAGCCAAAATAACTGTAAACAGCAAATTAACAATAAATGTGGAGAAACTTGCAATCATCAAGCTTACAACCATAATAGAGCAGAGAAACCCGAAATGCCCAAAATGCGGTAAAACAATGAAGTCAGCTGGGAGAAATAAGGGGTATAAGTGTCCAAAATGCAAGTATCAATCAAAAAACTTGACAAAGCAAATAGCAGTTAAGCCGAGGAAAATTCTGGAAGCAATATACCTGCCACCCCCAAGAGCACATAGGCACCTCACCAAGCCCCTAATGAGAATTGGAAGAGAAAAAGTAAAGCCTCCAAAGAAAATGATCGATCAATGGTACTGGAGCCCAACAATAAGCACAACTGCAATAATGGACAGTTAAATTTAATAGCCAATAACCTGCATAGGTGAGTGGACGTGATTAATTGATGGAATTAAGCCAAATAGTTGAGCAGTCGAGAACCATATATATTTTCGGAGTAACAGATGAAGGATTACCATTCATAATTCTGCCATCAAAATCCAAGTTCAATGTAGACCTACCAGTAGAAGCACACGTAAAAGTAGAAGTTAAGCAGCTAATAGCAGTGCTAATCATAAGGTTAAAGCAGGGCAGAATGCGGGAAAACATAAGAGCCCTAATCTACCCAAACACCGATCAACTACTAAACTTCACAGAGGCAATCGGGGAGAAAGCCCAAATCCTAATAAGCCTAATGCCACCCAGCCACTTCAGAGACCTATACATTAAAATTGCAAATGAAGAAGACGTGGACACTGAAAAATATAAGGCAATAACATTTCAAATTCCAGTAGATAGAGCGGAATCAGCAAAAACACTAGCCACCCTAATAAGCTACATAGACCCCCAAAAAGCAGCTGAAATAGAGGAAATTGTGAGGGAAAAGCAGGAGAGAGAGCTAAGATACATGAACCTCACCAGCTAAGCAGTACATGAAATTGCAGATCAAATTGAAATCCACAATCCCTCAACATTAAAGCTCAGCAGAGCATTTTAACTCCACAAACCATAATCTACTCTAGATGGATCATGAAATCCTATGCCCTCCACATGGAGTGCACTAAGTGCAGAAGAAAGTTCCCATTAAATAGCCATGCCTTCAGATGCATGAGCTGCAATGAACCAATCCACGTAACCTACAATTATGAAGAGCTGAAAAACAAGATTTCAAGGGAGCTATTTTCAAAGAGGGAGCGGAGCTTGTGGAGATATAGGGAGCTCCTACCAGTCACAGATGAATCGAAAACAATTAGTTTAGGTGAAGGTGGAACACCCCTAATTAAAAGCAGCAATTTAGCAGCTGAACTCAATATGGAAAACCTATACTTCAAGGATGAAAGTAGAAATCCAACAGGATCATTCAAGGATAGAGGTTCAAGCATAGGTGTGAGCATGGCACTAGAAATTGGAGCCAAAATAGTTGGATGCACATCCACAGGTAACATGGCAGCCTCACTAGCTGCCTATGCAGCCAAAGCAAACTTAAAATGCATAATACTAATACCACATGGCACACCAATAGGGAAGATACTGCAAACACTAATTTATGAGCCAACAGTACTATCAGTCAAGCTACCATATCCAGAGCTCTACAAAATGATGTTTGAAATGGCATTAAACCATAAAGTCTACCTAGTACACTCAGACAGCCCAATGAGAATTGAAGGGCAAAAAACAATTGCATACGAAATCTGCGAGCAATTAAACTGGAATCCACCAGACACAGTAATAGTTCCAGTTAGCAGTGGAGGAAACATAACAGCAATATGGAAGGGATTCAAGGAGCTACACCTACTGGGATTAATAGATGAGCTTCCAAGGCTAGTATGCGTCCAAAGCAGTGGATGTGCACCAATAGTAAAGGCATTCAAGGAAAAGCAGCCAATAAAGCCATGGCCAAAACCAGAAACCATAGCCCACTCAATATCAAATCCAAACCCGCTCCTAGCAAGCGGAAACCAGGCACTAAAAGCAATAAATGAAAGCAAAGGCCTAGCAGTAGAAGTATCAGATGAAGAAATAATTGAAGCACAAAAACTACTAGCCAAAAAAGAGGGCCTACTCGTCCAACCAGCATCAGCAACAACCATAGCAGCACTTAGAAAGCTAATAGAATTGAATGAAGTTGATAGGCGGGAAATTGTAGTATGCATTTTAACTGGATCCGGCCTAAAAAACATGGAAGTGTTTGGGAGGAAAATATCTAGACCATTAACAGTGGCCTCATGGAATGAGTTCAGAGAGAAGTTAAATGCATTAATCAGTGGAATTACTTAAATTCCTCTAGGCCTCTGATGCTCAGAGTAATTCTCTCAATTCATAAATATTGAGCTCTCCCACACTACTATTACTTGGGAGCAATTTCTCAGTGGTGTATGTCTAGGTGATCTATGTTTAAGTGGTGTTTGAATAGAGTAGCAATTTATCTCTATACTTGTCGATTTAAGCTTGATTCATTAGTGCTCTCATTTAATCTGGTCCATATTAAGCCCAGTGCTATGCCATAGAGAATGCTTCCAATGAAATTTAGTATTGTGAGCAGAAGTTCTGGGTTATTGAGAGCTGAAATTAAATTTATGACCCATATTATTAGGCCTAGAAATGCTCCCTTTACTATTGGTTTTTCACTTGGCAGTTTCCTGTATAGTGCTGTGAAAATTAGTCCTATAGCTATGTGAATGGCAGCTATAATTGTGATTGAGAATGCTGTTAGAATTATTGCTTCAGTTGAACTGTATATGAGAAATATTGGTGGAGTTAAAGTTGCAGCTAAAAGTATTATGGATGGCAGTCCCGCAATTAATCCTAGTTTAACTCCAATCTTCCACTGAACATGTCTTAGGGCTGGAATGGATGGAATTGTGAGGAAGGCAATTGCTGGAGCTAGTGCTGGTGCAAATTTTAGTAGTGATGCAAGCCATGCTATAAGCTCTGGAATTAATGAAACAACTAGTACTACTGCTAAAGCTGCTTTAGCTATCCATCCAGCAGCAGAAGCAATTTTCGCTAAAAGCTTCGTTCCCCATCCACCAATTTGATCTGCAACCTTCTTGATATATCTAAAAATGTTTTTTGCATTATCTAGCATTTTAATGACATTATCCTTTATTTTATTAACCTCATTTTCAAAGGAATTTAAGGTATCTTCAATTTCACTTAGTGATTTTTGAATTGCTTCAGCAGCTTTATTCAATTCATTAACCTTATTCACCATTTTCTCTACAAGTTTCTCTATCTCCAAAGACTTCTCCTCTACTCTTTGGGCAGCTTTCCTAGCTTTTTCTAGAGCTTTTAGGGCAGCTTCAACATCATGCTTCTCCGCCGCCAATCCCGCTTCCTCTGCAGCTTTTTCTGCATTCTCAGTTTCCTTCTCTGCATCTAAGAGGGTTTTCTTGGCGGATTTTAATACTGTATCTTTTAATTCATTGATTTCTTCGAGGAATTTCTTGGCTTTACTAATCGAGTTTTTCAATGTTTCAATTAATTCTTTAGCCTTACTAGCTATTTCATCAGCTTTCTCTATTGCTTTTGATGCGCTTTTAAGATAATATTGAATGGCTTTTAAAGAGCTCTCCATGTTCTTGAGGGCTGCTTCTAATGTTTTGAGGGCGGAGGAGAGGGGTTTTCTTAAAAGGAAGTTGGCTGCTTCCGTGGATCCCCTTACACTTCTTACAGTATCTCTAGCTCTATTAACTGCCTTTTTAGCTTCCTCAACTACTTTCTCGAGTTCCCTAAACTTGCTTTTAACTTCACTAATTATGCTGAGAAGCTTCTCTATATCTCCTATTGTTTTCTCTAGTTTTTCTATTAGTTTCTGAAGGTTTGCACTGAAATTATTTAATGTTTCCTCGGCTCCCACCAATTTTTGTCTAGCTCTATTAACTATTTCCCGTGCTTTCTCAGCTATTGCCTTTGCTTCCTTAGCAATCTCTTTTGCCTTATGACATTTTTCAACAACTTTAAATCCATCCTCAAGCTTATCGCTTTTACCATCGGGATTAGTTACCTTTACATCTCTAGGCCCTATGGTTGCATTTTCACTAATAGTTATGTTCACTCTAAGCTCGCTATCATTAATGAAAGTTATTGAGTTTATTGTAATGCCATTTACGGGTTCAAAACTTACATTACATCCTTTAGTGAAATTTCCACCTAAAATCGTCACATTTAGAGTTTCACCCTGCTCTCCATAGGCTGGGAAAATTTTGGTGATGGAGGGGGGCGGTATTATGAATGTGTGGTTTAGGGAGATTATTTGCGTCTGCCCCTTAACATCAGTAACTTCAAATATCCAAGTATATGTCCCCTCCAATACTGGTTCACTAACATGAAATGTTATTAAGCAGCTCTCACCGGGATTAATAGTATCATTTATGGTTTCAGCAGTAAAAACATAGTAGTCGGGATAGCCATCATCAGCCTCATCATATCCTTCATGAACAATCCAACCCTCCCGCCCAATCCACACCCAATCAATAAAATAAACGTTTACACCATGCTCATCCAAAGGTATGAAGACAACTATCTCCCTCACTCCATAAAGAAACTCACTACCAACATGAAAGCAAACCGTCATATTATTAGGAAACCTACTAGGAAGAACAACCCACTCAAAACCAACACCAACATCACCCACCGACACCCCAATCTCAACAGGAACAAAAATTAATGAAAAACTCAAGAAAACCACATAAATTAAAACCAAACACTTACTTATATTAAAAAGAGCTAATTTCATCCAATAACCTACCCTTACATTACTACCCCCAATATCAATACCAACACTTAAAACCTTTTCCCCAAATAACACCAAAACAACAAATTACACAACCCAAATTACACCCCCAAAATATCAACTTAAATAATAGTTAATAAGTTTGAGAAGCATAAAGCAGGCATCCAAGCAAATGCATCTATCTCAAGAAACAATTGAAAGTTATAAAGAAAGTAGGTAAAAATTCCAAAACTCTTAAATCGTGATAAGATCAATCACTAAATGAAGCTTGAAAAACTACTGAACTTAATTGGTGAAATTTTGCATTAGAAGAGTTAATTGAAAACCTGGGAGACCATAGAGTATCAGTGAGATTACCACTCCATAGACAGTGGATAATGATTTTCGAGAAAGCATTAACAGTACTCTACGATTTAGGTAATGACTATTACCAGTTAATAACGGTTCCACCAATAGAAGAAATATACATACCAATAAAGAAGTATAATGACATTCAATGCCCAAAATGCAAAAGTAACAACCTAAAGCCACTAAACAATCAAGCACCAATGGGATGGATAAACTGCAACCACTGGTATGAAACATGGCAATGCAAAAACTGCAAAGCAAAAACTAAAAGTAATCTACCAACTCACACCAATCCATATAGAGGAGTTAAGATATAAAAACGAATTTTAATAAACAATATCTCCTAGATAAGTTAATGACATCAATAAAATCAGTTCAATATCTTTAGGTCCCACAATGATTAAGTCAACAATTCTCTTGAGCGGTTCTTTAATAGGTTCCAAATAATCCTCCCCCTCAACAACTTTAAGTCCTACAACCTTTCAACATGATAGCTAAGTAAAATTATTCAACTTCAAAGATTATCATGAAAATACAAATATAATTTAATCTACGTAGCTTGTAAATCATATCAAAGTTTAATTTGTAGTATCATAAGTAAGAGTAATTACCACGACTGAACTTTAAAGCTCGACCCCAAGCCTTAACGATCATACCATTCCTAATGGCCATGGAGCTGCAATCAGTTAAAGCAATAACATTAAATTTATAGCTCAAAGACAATAATTGATTAAACCATTCATTAACATAATAAGTAACAAGACAAAAGTCAACTAAACCCAATCCCATGCAAATTCTATTGAAATTTCCACTGCTAATAAAGTATTTAGATAAAATTAGTGCACCAGCACTATTGCCAATGATAACACCATTAAAATTGATAATGAGGTCATCAACATGCCTCCTCCTAATTTCATGAAGTAAAGTAAATGGATTACCGCCAGGAAGATAAACTACATTAACGGAATTGAATTTCCCTTTAATATTAGGTAGAGAATCACTTCTATCAAGAAACAATACCTCCCTAGCACCTAAATCCCTAAAATAATTATTCAGCAAATTCCTGTAATGCAATTCTTTCTTCAAATCACTAGTAGTCCAAGGAATAATCAAAACCCTACAATCATCAATACCACCCAAAACATACTGCTTACCCTCAAAACAACACCTAACATTAACATCCTCACACTCAAAGACTAAGAACAAATCAAACCACCAAATCAAAAGTTTAAGTATTCATTAGATATTTAAAGCATACACTCAGTACCAATCAATTACTTCACATGAAAATTATACGGCATCAACAACTTCTAGCAATATTTAAGTTCTAGCATTGGCTTGAAATTTGGTGGTGATGCAGGTTAACTAAAATTAACCTTTATAAATCTTTTCCTACTATCTAAATAGTAGGTGATAATGTTGAGTGCTTTAGAGAAGCTGCTTGCAAGAGTTAATGAAATCGCCAAAGAAAGCATGGCTTTAGCTAATCCAATAAGACTACTAATTTTAACGATAATCGCATCAAGGAAGAGTACATCTTGGCTAGAATTAAAACAGACTTTAGAAAAACTAATTGGTCCAGTAAATCCCAATACTATGGCATTTCACATAAACAAGTTAGTTGAAGTTGAATACATTAGTAGAGAGGGGCCTCAAAGAAGTCCCAGATATACTGCTAAGAAAATTCCAGGTGAAGTAGAAGAACTTTTAAAGAATCTTGATGAAGCATTGAGGGAAGTTGAAGAACATGGTTGAAATATAGAAGTTTCCAATCATTATTACGGTAGGCGATAAAATTAAGGCAGTACTGCTAAAAAAGGTGTAAAATTTGGAATCATCAATTATGGAATACCTACTAACTGAGGATAATAAAAGGAAATTGTTTAGATTACAAGCATTATTAGAAGACATAATTGATACCATAAACATCCTGTTAAGTGACGAAGCTGTGAAAAAGTTGGAAGAGGCTGAGGAAGATTTAAAAGGAAAATAAAGTGAGGAGTTGAAATGATTTTATAAAGGAGGATATAAATCTAAGTTAATTCAGAAGCTCTTAAAATAAGAATACTTGATTAATCTTGATCTATTTATGTATTTTTGCAGTGTCATTTGAGCATCTTAGTAAATAAAATTAGACGTGAAATGTTACATGACTATCTCTACATAATCTTTAATCAAATCTGGTTAAATCATGAATTTCTGAGCATGTAATGCTGTGTGGTCAACCACTTAATTCATGATCTAACCAAAAATGTGTCATACTATATTTTGTTAAAATATATAGCAGTATTGCTTTCTAGATTGAATTGGGGTTATTGATTATGGTTAAGATCAAGTTTTTTGGCTTTAACTCATTTGATGAGTTTATGAATTACTTTTTTGATACGCTTCTTCCAACGAATCAAACGTATGACTACTTCATTGATTGGAGGAAGGTAAGAGAGAACGTGTTGAAATATGTGAAGGAAATAAGTTTGCTGAGCTCCCTATCTAAAGTTAGTCGTGAAGAACGTGAGTTTCTACTTCGTGATTTGCTATCGAAGTATCCTGAAATCATTCCCGTTATTCCACTCATAATAGCTGTTAGAGAGCAGGAAATTACCGTGTTAGAATTAAGTGATGAAGTTCTCACCTACAATACGTACATTTTCAAAAAGAGAAAATTGTCAAGTGAAGAAATCGAGCTGATGGTGGATTTCTGTAGGAAGATTGGGATAATTGATTTATTTGATGAAATAAATGACCTCTATGCCTACCTGCTTGGTGTGGAAGTTGGTCTAGATAGTAATGCTAGGAAGAATAGGTCTGGACGGATTTATGAAGATATGGTGGACTTCATAATTAGGGATGTCGTACGTCAATTGAGATTAAATGTATCTATTAAGAGGAATAAGCGTTTATTTGGAAAGGTGGTGGATTTCACAATTTACGCTAATAACAAGCCTAGAATTGCCATTGAATGCAACTTTTATAATGTATCTGGAAGTAAACCATTGGAAATAGTTCGCTCATACCTCAATCTAAATGAGAGGCTTAAAGAGCATAACATTGCCTTCATATGGATCACTGATGGTCCTGCGTGGAGACTAATGAAGGAACCATTGATGGATGCCGCTAAGGAACTGGATTTCATATTAAACACTAAAATGGCAAGAAAATATTTAGGTAAACTTTTTGAGGTCATACTAACTGGGCAAGCTTAAAATCATAACATTTAAATCGACTAATGGTGAGATCTTGATTCTGGTGAAGTAATTGCCCAAGTATCCTTATGGTCGACCAGCTAAAGAAATAATTCTACAAGTTTTAGAGAAGTCAGATAAACCACTTACAGTCAAAGAAATATCACAAAAGACTGGCATTAAATATAACACTGTTAGAGGCTGTCTCCAAAGGTTAAGACGTGAAGGATTAGTCAAAAATGTAGGTCAAGGATGGACAATAGCAGGAGGCTAAAAGGGAGATCAAATTTGCCTCGAAGAAAAGTTATTGAAGAACAGCTCCTAATTGGCGTTTGCGAGGAAATCAATAAAGGAAATTTCAATCAAATAAGTATGCCTAATAGTGAAAATGCACATGAACTAGTTTCTAACTTGGAAAATGGAATATACAGAGTTGAACAGATAGCTGGTTTTGGAGACATATACATTCAGAAACCAGATACAAAAACTGAAAGAGATTTCAATGTATGGCTAATAGTAGACCATACCAACTACATTGGATGGAGACCTGAGCACCCGGAGATCTTCGAAGCATTCTGGTGGTTAATAAATGAATATCCTGAACTTCAAAGCGAGATCTTCAATGCCTTTAGAAGTGTGATAGTAGGCTATAAAGAGCCAGATGAGATACTTCAGGAGAAAAGTGAATTGAAAAATTTGACTGTTCAGCTAAGTGGTAAGCCAGCTAGAAAATTTAATATTTCATTAGCACCATTCGAATACTTACTTAAAGCAGAAAAATGGTTGGCAATTGAGGAAGATGCAAATTATCCACCACCTAAAAAGCTTGGTAGGCGATATCCATATGCTTGCCTCATACTCTTAAATTCAAAGGATTTCACTCCAAAGGAAGTTACAACTGTTTTCTTAAGAGCTTTTCAATGGAGAAGGAAGTGATAGAATTATTTCTAGAAAAGTAGTTATGTAGAAAAGTTTAAAAGTGGATATGCTGAACTTTCTCCAGGTGAATTTATGGGGCAAATAAATGTTAGAATACCGGATGATTTAGAGGAGAAAGTAAGGCAGTTAGCAGCTAAGAAATTTGGCTTCAGGAAAGGTGCATTAACGAAAGCGGTAGTGGAGGCTTTAAAAATTTGGGTGGAACTAAATGAAGGGAGCAATTAGTATGCGTGAAGTAACCTATGAAGAGTATCTAAAATTTGTGGAGCAAAATAAAGTGATCAAAATCGAGGATCAAGAGATAAGTTTAGAGCCAATTGAAGTAAGAAGACTGGAGCCTATTAGCAGTGAGTTAACAGATGTTTCAACAACAGTATGGTCATTTCCAGAGCGAGGAGCATGGGCAACGCACAAGGGAGATTACAGAGGAAATTGGGCTCCCCAAATACCTCGAGCACTAATGCTAATGTACACTAAGCCAGGAGACATAGTATTGGATCCAATGGTAGGTAGTGGAACAACACTAATTGAAGCAAAACTTCTAGGAAGAAATTCTATTGGTATAGACATAAACTACAACGCAGTAATGCTAACACTACACAGACTCTACTATTTAAAAAAGGCGCTAAAGTCACTCGAGGAAAAGCGCTTCGAAAAACTAGAAGCCTACCTCTACACGGATACTCATGACATGAAAATTGGCGATGTAAATTTAGAATACATAGACAAAGCTTGGTTCAAAGTATACCATGGCGATGCAAGAAACCTAGACAAAATTGAAGATGAAAGCATAGACCTAATCGCCACACACCCACCATACTTCAACATAATAAAGTACGGAGGTCAAGAAAGAATTGAAGGAGACCTCTCCAAAGCCAAAAGCCTAGAAGAATACCTAAAATGGATCCACCAAATAGCAAAAGAACTATACAGAGTACTCAAACCAGGAAAATACTGCGCAATACTAATAGGAGACACAAGAATACACAAACACTACGTACCAATATCACACCACGTACTCAACACATTCCTAGATGCAGGCTTCATACTAAAAGAAGAAGTAATAAAAATACAACATAAAATGAAAACAACAAGAGAAATATGGAAAAAACTAGAGAAAAGAGACTTCCTACTAATATATCATGAGAAACTATTTATATTTAGAAAACCGCATTCCAACGATGATTTTCATAAGTATAAGTATAGTATGAGATTATTACTTAAGAATCTTAGAAATGGTATCCGAGACCAAAACTCTCATTGCTTTGTCTACTAGTATTTCAGTTCTATCTTTAATTGTTTTTGAAACATTCTTTGGATCCCACTGGTCTATTTCATACTTTTCCGCTAGCTCTTTTGTTATTGGAATAGCTGATCTTTTATAGTATTTAACCTTATCTTTAAAGCTTTTACTGCTTAATTTTTGGTTCCGTGTCAAATCCATTAAGGTTAGGTTACCTAACTTTTCCTTAATATGGTCGGGAACGCTTTTCTCTGCACTCGGAATTATGTGCTCTAGAGATAGCGTTCTCAACTCTAGCTTTTCTTGCATGTCTCTTCTAATAATTTCGTAAAGTAGTGCTTTTGCAAGTTCACGCCTCTTGCCGCCTTTAAAACGCATATTTAGCAACTTGTCTCTGACCTCTTGGTCACTACCATATACTTCTGCAATCCTTTTCTTTTCATTCTTAAGTGCATCTATAAAATCATCATATGATAATTTACCTTTACTCTTGAATACTCCCTTGAGGTGTTTCGTTATCTTCATGAATAATGATGTGAGCATATTTGGATTGCCTCCTCTGCATAGAAATCTGAGAAACATTATATGTGTGTCTTTTATGATATCGTTCAAATCCTTTGCTTCAATTCTACCTATTTCGTTCAAATACTTAACATAAAGTATCAAGTATAAGTACTGCTTCCCTAATTTACTCAACGCATATAGAATATTTAAAATTTGGTAATCTTTCCAATCTTTCATGCGAGGACTAAGTATGCTTCTATAACATTCGGAATATTGCCTCATTTCATTCAATATTTCAAGTAATTTATTGACGTTTCTAATTTCTTTATCGAAGAACTCTCGCATGTATCTATATAATTCTCTCTTACTTATGCTTTCTTCTTCTTTAATTGCGTAGTAGTATCTGAGAAAATCATCAAATTGCTCTTCAATTCTCATTGCTTTTCTTTCAGCTTCAATTTGTTCTATGTTGCTACGAATATCTCTCCATATACTAACAATTTGTTGTTCAATCTTTTTGTTGAATCTTCTTGCTAATTGTATTAAATAATTGTTTACCATGTGGTTAACATTCAGCTGTGTTCCTCTCTCATTTAATGTCTCGAATACTGTCTGAGCATCTTCTTCAGTTGGCAATTCCACATATAAGATATAGAAGTCGTTCGTAACAATATTGTGAAGTTTTATAAGCTTTTCTATTTTCTTATGCACATCTGCACCTGATAAGATGTCTTCATCAATGGCATTATAGAAAAACATATATGCGCTTGCAATCCTTTTATGGGATTGTTTTGCTCTCTTTTTATCTTTTTGGATAAGATCAAGATATGATATCCTCTTTTTGATATGATCCATTGATTCGTTGAAACTTTGGATGTACTGTTTGCAGAAGCTTACGTCAACATCATGTGGTGTGAAAATCGGAAACTCTCCTTTTCCTATAACATACTTTGCGATATAATCATTTTGAATTGCTTGAGCATCTTTTTTATCTCCTAAAAGTATGAGATAATCTCTAATGACAGACAACAATATTGTAATTGAGAGCAGTCTTTGATGACCATCCACAACTTTATATGAGCGTTCCTCCTGTTTATGAAAGATCATTGCGCCAAAGAAGTGATATGGTCTCTTGCCTAAATAAACACGCTTTATATCATCCCATAATTCCTGTATATGCTTTATGTCCCAAACAAATGGTCTTTGATATATGGGTACATTTAGCATTCCCATCGAGAATATTTCGCCTAGAGGACGTGACCCAGCATTGACAGGAAAACCTTTATGAATTGACATGGTCAGAAAATATTTTTAACAGAAGGCGTATTTATTTTAATTGCTGAAAAAATTTCACATCTATAAGATTGGTGATGTACTAGAATAACTTTGGTTAAATGAGCTAAGTCGATTTAGTGATTGATTAGTTGTTCTATTGAGTTTGAGGTGTCGGACTTATTTCGAGCTTATTTTGAGCATGTAGATATAAAAGGTTAATCAATGAGTGTTATTACTTCAATATTATTATTCATTTAATGGGCAAGTATTAAGTAATTTGGTAGCGGGGGGTGGATTTGAACCACCGACCTCGGGGTTATGAGCCCCGCGGCATAACCTGGCTAGCCCACCCCGCTTCGCCGTTGGTAGGGGCGTTGTTTTCTCCAGTTAGTTTGTTGTTGGAGGGGTGCCGGATAAATTTTTCTGTCTTGAGCTTGTAGGTGTGTTGGTTTTATATATTATTCTTTCATCTCAGATTGTGGGATTTGTATAACTCTATTGAGTTTTATCGGCTGTTTTTTGGTGTTTAGTGGTTTGGAGGAGAAGTTTGAGCGTGTATTGGAGTTTGCTAGATTGATTGGTGATTTGCTAGTTTTGTGTCGTAATATGCTTCCTTTTGTGATTGCTGGTGTTTTGTTTGTTGTTTTTGTTTGGAGGTTTGTTGTTCCTTGCCGCTTATCTCTAAGTAAGTATGTTTGTTTGAGGGTTGTTGGTGGTGTTGATGTTGATTTGTTGTTGAGGCGTGTTTTGGATTTTGGTTTTCTTAGGGGTGGCCGCTTGATTGTTTTGGTTAGGAATGGTGATGTCTACTTTTTCGTTGAGAGAGGTCTTAGTGATGTGTTTATTGATGTTTTAAGTAGTGTTTTTGGTGTTAGACTCGAATATTCCAATTCTCCTTTTGGTTGTGTTTGGTTTTTGCCTTTTGGTGTTAGGATTAATGGTAGGTGGTTGAAGAGTAAGATGTACTCCGTTACTTTTAGGGATCGGCTTTTTGGTAGGTTTCCTAGGTTTAGGCTTTTGTGGAATATCCGTAGGCTTCGTGGTTCTAGCTTTTTAGTTATTAGTGTTAGACCCCTTGGCTGGTTTAGTCGTTTACGTGTTGGTAGTGAGGTTAAGCAGCGTAAGTTAGATATTGATGTTAATGATTTGGTTGCTGTTTCTATTGTTCTTGTTGATTGTGATGGGCGTGGCCGTGGTCTGCTTGAGGGTGGTTTGCGCTCTAATTTGGCTGGTGATATGAGTGTTTCTGGTAGGATTGTTGCTGCAAATTTCGTTGTTAAGCAGGTTGTTCCTAGTCAAGCATTTAAGAACTATATTGCTGTTCCCATTAGTGATTTAGGTTTTTTGATTTATCCTTATCCTGATCATTATTTGGTTTATAGGTTCGCTTCTTGTAGGTATGATGGTTTTGATGGTGAGGATGTTTTTGTTGGTTATGTTTTGAGTGAGAGTGGTGAGGAGGTTGGTGAATACTATATTGATGTTCACGAACCTTTCCACGGTTATGTTGTTGGTGTTACTGGTAGTGGTAAGACTAGTTTTGTTTGTGAGTTGATTGGCCGCTTGAAGGATAAATTTAATGTTTTGGTTTTGGATTGGAGTGGTCAGTTTGCCCGTGCATATCCACTTAATGTTGTTTATGTTGAGGATTTGAATTTGAATCTCTTTGGTTTTCCGGGTAATGTTGTTAGGGAGCTCTTTAACGATTTTTACTATGCTGTTTATCGTTCTGCTCCTACACCTATAATTTACCATTTAATTTCAACTATTATTGATGCTGTTGGTGATTTGAGTTTTAGTAAGATTTGTTTGTTGCTTGGTAGGGTTAGGAATTTTGTTAAGCGTGATCATAGGGATGCTTGTGATGCTTTGAGGCGTAGGCTTGAGGTTTTTGTTGGTTCTTCTCTTGACTGTAGTGGTAGGCCTAGGGTTCCTGTTGAGGGTTTTCATGTGGTTGATTTGTCTGTTTTGCCTGGTGATCATTTTAGGGTTCTTGCTGCCTACATTATTCTCTGCGCTATCTATCATTTCGCCGTGAGCAGCTCTAAGAGTTTGAATTTAATTGTGGTTGTTGATGAAGCTCATAGATTGTTTCCTGAAGTTAGAGTTAAGGTTGAGGGTGAGCGCACGTTTATGGGTGAGAATGTTGTTTTGAGGTTTTATCGTGAGGCTAGGAAGCATGGTGTTGGCATGATATGTATTTCACCGGTTCCCCTTCACCCTGATGTTGCTGGCATGAGCTTATTGAAGGTTGTTATGAAGATTGAGGATGATGATTTTAGGGTTAGGGTTGCCCGTGACTTCGGCTTTTCCAAGAGGGATTTGGACCGCGTTAAGCATATTATTGGCGATTTACCTGTTGGTTCCTGCATAATTAAATATGCTAATGATAAGCCTACCTTAGTCAGATTTACGGTTTCCCATAGAACTTTATCTGCTACTTCCGCAAAGACTTTGCATGGAGTTTTCAAGTATGGGGTTAAGTCTGGAGTTGAGCCTGTTAGGGTTTCTGTTTCTGGTAGGGAGGTTTTGGCTGTTGTTGAGAGGCTTGAGCCTAAAGTCAAGTTGAGGGTGCCTGTGCTGGCTGATGGAGATGAAATTGTTAGTGTTGATTGGAGTGTTATTAGTGTTCCAAGTGAAGTTTCCAGTTATGGTCCTCCACGCCCTGGGGAGAAGTCTTATGGTGAATTAATCAGGTTTTTGATTTCAAGTAATGCTTTAAATACTCTTTACTTGGCTGCGGCTGGTAAGCTATCTCAAAATAATGATGGCTGGAATTTGCTCGCCAAATATGGTTTGGCTAGGAGGAGTGGTGAAAATTGGATTTTAACTGTTAAGGGTTGGAGGTTTGTTTTAGCTCTTAAAT
>Ga0190367_1001044_pt1 | contig 17271 bp, 21 predicted proteins | sample 4872181011_MG_FD_171838 | JGI IMG/M metagenome (GOLD analysis project Ga0190367, IMG submission 171838) | Hydrothermal vent microbial mat bacterial communities from Southern Trench, Guaymas Basin, Mexico - 4872-18-10-11_MG | ecosystem: Environmental > Aquatic > Marine > Hydrothermal vents >...
TGCCAAAGTATATTCTTATAACGAAGCTGGAGAGATCATCAACTTAGAGCCGTGGATTCACCTGTGAGATTGGTTATAATTATCCTTAATATACCTTTTCTAGAGCTTTTTCTAACTTATGTACGATTGGGTAGAGGATTAGTCGAACACAGTAAAGCTTATAAGGTACTAGATCCTAGAGAAAATGATGAAGTCCCACATTCCTGAGTACTGGCTGGAGAAAATCAGAACACTAGACCCTGAGACTGTGGTTATAGTGAAGAAGTTCTTTAGCGAACCCGAGAACCTCAACCTAGAACCCAGAACCAAGGCCAACTACACAAGAGTCGTATACTACCTATTGAAAATGACAGGAAAACCACTCAGAGAGATAAGGTTGGAGGACGTGAAAAAGTACTTTGCGAAGAGGTCAGAGCAGATAAAACCGATATCACTTGAGTCCGAATTTATCCTACTCAGGAGGTTTTTGAGGTACATAGGTATTGAATTGAACTCTAAGCTGAAGCCTTCAAGAAAGAGGAAGTTCGTAGTCGATACAAGCCAATTCCTAACTGATAGTGAGTTCGAAAGACTACTCTCAGAGTTTAAACACCCCAGAGATAAAGCCCTAGTAATGCTACTAAGGGAGACTGGATTAAGAATAGGAGAGGCACTAGCATTAGATGTTAGAGATGTAGAGATAACTGAGAGGTATGGTAGACTACATGTGAGGTATTCTAAGACTGCAGAGAGGTATGTAGAGTTCGTGAAATCAATTCCATATATAAGAACATGGTTATCAGTTCACCCAGATCCAAGACCAGATAATCCATTATTCGTAAAGATAAAAGGTAAACCTACAAGACTTGAATATCAGGCGTTCTGGAAACTATTGAAAGAGGCTCTAAAGAGAGCTAAAATCAATAAAAGAGTACACCCACACCTATTCAGGCACCAAGTCGCCACAGAACTACTATCAACCGAGAGACTACCAGAAGAAGCGGTTAGAGTATACCTAGGTTGGACACACGGCTCAAGAATGGTATCAAGGTATTCTCATGTAACTTCAGAGAGAGCTAATGAACTAGTAATGAGAGCAAGGTATGGTATAAAGACTAGAGAGAAAAAAGAAGAACCTAAAGGGTATAAAGAATGTCCAAGATGTGGTAGAATGGTACCAATTGACGCTAAGTACTGTAGTTATTGTGGTCTAGTGTTGGAAAGGGAGGAATTGATTAGAGAGAAAGAGTTGAGGGAGAGAATTGATGAACTAATAGATCTACTCAGAAAAAATCCACAACTACTAGATCAGTTGAGGGAGTTAGCGAGGAAGAGGAAGAGTTAAGTCCTTCCTTTTATTTCGATAAATGTAATTTTTCTCGTCTACAGATCTATATTTCTATACTTTTATTCTACTTGCAATTTCCTTAAGACGGCTTGTCTCGATAGGTTGAGGAAGAGGATCCAGTTGAGCTGTATTTCTCTATTCAACGACTAGTGTGTACCTACCTATCCTGTAGTTGGCATAGAAGGAGCACTTCTCTGTGCCCCTATACCTCAGCAGTACTCGATGGGGTTTAAGAGTTTCCATGATCATCCTATCGAGTGAGGGGAGGTAGTGGTGTTTCAGCAACCACTTACCCTTCACCCTTGAGAGTATTTCTAGGAGATCCATGAAGTCCTCCTCAGTAAACCAATCCCTAGTCTCGTAGAAGTCCCTCTCCTTTTCGGAACTCAGGAATACGTGGGGAGGGTCTAAGTAGAAGAACGTGTACTCAGTATCATACTTTCTGATACATTCCCTGAAGTCTAAACGCTCTATACAGACATTCTTAAGCCTCTCATGGATGAGGTTAATGAACTCCAGTGTATTAAAGAGCTTTCGTGAGTCGTTTCTCCTCGGTCCTGCTGAGAACCCACTCCCCCTCTTACCCCCCATCGTAGCCCAGTGCACATAGTAAACTACCACGGCTCTTTCCATATCATCTTCAAAGTCCCTCTTTTTGAGTTTTTGTAAGAACTTATAGTATAGTTCACAGGAGTACGTTAGGTATTTAGTCCTTCTGAGGAACTCCTGAAAAGTCTTAGGGTTTCTCACAACCTCGAAAAGGTTTACTAGGTCACCATCTATGTCATTATAGACCTCTACTTTAGAGGGGGGTTTATTCAGGAAGAGGGGAACTACTCCCTCAAACACCTCGACATAACACCTATGTGGGGGTACCATCTTCAACAGGAACCTCACTATCGTACTATCGACCTCGATAGGGCCATTAGGATCGACCTCATGAGACCCATTAGAAACAATTTTTACCTCTCCATTATACTTGAGTAGTGAGTGACCAGTTATCCGCCTCCTATCCGATAGATGCTCAATGTGGGCAACATACGGTATCCCCCACCACATCGTTAGGTAACCAAGCCTATCACACTTCGGGCATATGACGTAGAGTCCCCTTATAGAACTCCTGTACACACATTGTGTTCTCTTCCTCTTAAGAACCGGGGCCACCATTACTACTCTCCTACCTATAATAAGTTAGCAAGATAAAAACATGTATCTACCACTAAGATGATCACCATAAATTTATGGTGATCTAAATAGTGCTATGCACTCCTCACCTGGCTCCATTATGACTGATAGTGAGGAGTGGAATTCAGGATTCCAAGACATTCGATAAGCTTAAATCGACTCGATAAATAGCACTCGATATCATTAGATGAGTGCTTTTTAACCAAAGAGCACTCAATAGAAAACACTCAATACATGGGGAAAGTATGGGACATATATGGGTAGCGAACTCATGATATGTCACTCGTATATCGTGCTCGAGTACTTTTTAACTAAAAGACGCTCAGCCAAGGAGTTCGAGTGGTTTTAGAGAAAACAATCACGTGTAGATAAGAGTAGAGTCGGGGTTGATAAAGAACTATGTATTTCTCCATCATGCAGCCAGGATGGAGTCAGGTAAAGGTGTTGAAGCTTTAGTAGTCCTATTGGCTACAACACATCCAATTCAGGAAAAGGAGACCAAAAACAGACCACAGATAATGAGGAAGGAGTCAGGTAGCTTAGTTGAGTGTAGCTAACATCACTAAATTATCAACACCTTAAGTTCCCTCCATCCTCTCAGAGAGAGGTACAATTTACTAGTAAACCTTAACTACTATCTAGAAGTTAGTTACTACCCTACTACAATCTTACTACCCTACTGCGATCTAAGATCGCATAGGGGTTGTATAGTCTAAAGGGAGAGAGGTATGATTTACTGATGAACCTTACTACACTCATGGATAAGTGGTAATGTTTTTAATTACCTTACTATATTCTAAGAGTATAGTAATGTAATCTCTAGGTTATTTTTACACGTGTAAAAATATGTATCTTGAGGATAACTTAAATAAGTTTATGAAACATCTAGATTATGAGGTAAGAAAAATGAAGGAGATAAACAGAGCATATAAACTATACACAGAAATTCGGAAGTGGTACTCCCAACTATCTGAAGAGGAGAAAAAGGCTTATCGAAGACACAATCCCCTGCTAATCTCAATTATTGAATTCCTGATAAAGCTAGTTGAGGGAGGTGGTGGATAGAACAATTATTGAAAAAGGAGGGAAGGGGAAGGGATGATCAATCATAGTAATTCAAATAAATATATAAACTTTAGTGCTAAAACTACAATTCCTATCCAGAAACTCTTTTATATACTAGGTTGTGTGCTGGATTCTTCAGTATGTGATTACTACATGACCGAGAAGTGTCTATTCTACGAATATCTAAAAGAGGAGGAAAGTGAAAGTGAGGCGCAAAAACTCTAGTGTGAAGGATGACCCATACTACTGGGCTCTCTTCTATGTGGCTAGGGGCTATTCAGTAATACCTATAAGATATAGGGATAAAAAACCACTAGTCAGGTGGGAGGAATACCAAAAGAGGAGACCAACAGAAGAAGAGCTTAAAAAATGGTTTACTAATGATCAAGTCAGTATCGCTATAGTGTGTGGTAGGGTTAGTGGTAACCTAGTTGTGTTGGATTTTGATATAAAGGAGAAGTTTAAGGATTTTGAAAAAGAGCTACCTGAAAAATGGAAGAATATCTTCAATAATACCCAACTAGGGGAGAGTGGAAAGGGTCTCCACTTCTACTTTAGATTAAAGGATCCTGAACTCCTACCAGGTCCTAAAGTTAGAGTAAGGGAAGATGTAGAATTAGATATTAGAGGAGAGGGAAGTTATGTACTAGTACCTCCTAGTGTTCACCCTAGTGGGAAGCGCTATAAATGGATTAGAGGACCACCAGAATATAGCCCATATGAACTTAGTAGAGAAGAATGGTTGGAATTATGTAAACTAATCAGATTAGGAGTAGAGGAGAAGGAAGAGAAAGAGAGAGAAGAAAAACCAAAAATAAAGAGAAAAGATAAGGTATGGATAACTTTAAATGATGACCAGGTAGAGGCTCTTGTAAAGTTGATAAAACCATACTATCAAGTAGGCGTAAGAGATCATATACACTATCGCCTACTAGCTGAACTCTACAAACTAGGGGTTGATAGGGAGAGTAGGAGAGAATATACAATAAAATTGTGTAAAGAGACTAATGACGAGGAGATAAACGATAGGCTCTATCAAGTTGATTATGTGGAAAGAAGAGCTAAAGAACTAGGGGAGGAAAAGTTAGCAGGTCTCCTAGGTTTGTTAGATGAGGAAGAAGGAGAGGTATGGAAGTATTTCGGAGAGACTAAGGAAGAAGCTGAAAGGATCATAAATTACATTAGGAGTACGATAAAAAAGATAGTAAGAGGGGAAGCTGTAAGAGTTTATACTAAGGAAGAGCTAGAGGAGGCTAGAGAAGAGGCTTTAAGGATCCTAACATTAGAAGACCCATTAGAGGAGATAGGGAAGTTATTAGAAGATTGGGGTATTGTGGGAGAGGAGGAAAATAAGAAGGCTATATTCCTACTCCTACTATCAGGAAAGATTAGAGATCCTAAACTAAAGCAAATAATTCTACTCAAGGGTGAGCCTGGAGCTGGAAAGTCTACCTTAATGAAAATAGCTAGTCTGTTTAAAGTGAAAGATGTAGGTAGGTTTACCGAACATGCACTAGATTATACTGATCTAACTAACTATGAGGTACTAAGGTTAAAGGAGATAGGTCATATGGATGAAGAGAAGCAAGGAGTTTCAACTGTAAAATTCCTATCGGCAGACGACCAGGGCTATACTGTCGAGTACACTATTAGAGGTAAGGACGGGAGATTCACAACAGAGACCAGAAGAATACCTCCTATAACACTAATCACTAGTACTACTAGGGTGGATCTTGATCCTCAGTTTGAACGAAGAGCATGGATTTTTAATGCTGACGAGAGCGAAGAGCAAACTAAGAGAATTCTTGAGGCTAAGGCTAGGATGAGGGAGGAAGAGAATTTGAAAAAACTAGGTGTGTTAGAGGAGACAAGTAAGGAAAGGGCAGAGAAAATACTGAGAGCTATTGTTGACCTATTAGATCCAGAAGTAGATGTCATTATACCCTTCCCTAGAACCCTAACTAAAATATTAAAGACGAAAAAGCTACGTGTTAGAGGAGACTACGACAAGCTCTATTCTCTTATCTATTGTGGTAACTTCCTTCTCCAATACAGACTAGGAGTAAAGGAGAATAATGGAAAGAGGTTTGTTATAGCTGACCCTCATTATACCTATAAAATAATAAAGATAATAGAGGAGCCATTAACTTCTATGTCCCTAGACTTGGAGAAGAGGGCTAGAATGCTTATAAAGAGCCTAGAGGAATTGGATATAACTCAAGCTGGAGATACTATAGAGAAGGCACATAGAGAACAAATAGCTAGGATGTTGGGGAAAAGTGAGAGAACTATTAGGCACTACTTTAACTCTTGGGAGAAGGCAGGTTATGTAAGTAGTGAGGGAGGGAGAGGTAGACCAAAAGTTTATACTCTCCTCTATGACCTAGAGGAGATAAAGAGAAGAGAAGCCGGTGTGTTAGAAGAGTTAAAGGAAGATAGACTGATAGAGGAGATGGAAAAGGAGAAAGAAAAATTCCTTGAAAAGCTTAATTTCTCTACCACAAGACCGAGTTTTTCCAACTACCTTTTAGAAGAGGAGAAGACTCTTTTTGAAGAAAAAAGGAAGGAAAAACGGCAATTGAATGAATTGCCAACTTTCCAACCTTCTTTTGAAGAAAAGAGGCTAGTGTTTCCTCAGAAAGAAGTTGGAAAAACTGACCTTCACGGTAAAGAAAACACTATTACTTTCACCAGACCCCTAGGAAAAAATGTAGGGCCCCATGAAAGTATTCGAGTGTGTGGTGAATGTCTTCATTATAATGAAGAGTGGATGTATTGTAAAAAGCTCATATGTCACCTTGTCTCTCCTTATGATCTGAGGGCTAAGATTTGTCCTAACTTCAAACCTAGGAGAGGGGAGATAGGCGAAAATATTTTCACAGCTGTAGGTAAAGGTGAGCTCAAGACTGATAAAGTGAGCTCAGAAGTGGAAAGTGGAACTCAAGGATTAGGCGAAAATATTCCTTTAGAGAGCACACATAGTACATGTAATAATAAAGATGAGATCGAGGAGCGCCTGGCTCTGGTGAGGGAAGATATTAGTGAGATGATGTTAGCGAAGTATGGTGATGAGATAAGGAAAATGGCTAGGAGGATTTGGAATACCTATGTTGGTAGAGGGAGAGAGTGAAGAGAGCTAGGGTTGAAGTTAGAATTAGAGATACTTTACTTGAAGACCACATAGGTAAGATAGTTGTATGTCATTTAGAAGGGAAGACGATTAAAGGAGTGCTTAAAAGAGTAGCTAGGTATGAGATTGAAATCGAAATTGGTAGTAGGCTAGTTGTATTGTTTAAGCATGCATTAACTCATGTCTCTATTCTAGGTATATCACCATAAATCTGTAGGGATAGGAGATGAAGAAGGAGATATGTCCAAGATGTGGTAGGCCTATCTCATGGATCGAGAGTAGGAGGGTTGGTAATCGTGAATATGTCTATGCTATTCATTATTCGAGAGGTAAGAGGGATCAGTGCTATCTAGGACCCAAGGGTGATTATGTCCATGTAACGACTACTCATAGGAGAGAGGGTCTAGTCCCCAAGGGTTTGAGTGATCCAAATAGAGTGAGTGAGTATTTTGAGAGGTTGTTGAAGTTAATACTGACTGATCAAAAGCTTAAGGATGAGGTAAAAAGACGCTATGGTGTGCTGGTCAAGAAGTTAATAGAGTGATCCATACAGGTTTGTAGGGAAATATCAAAAATATCAATTCATCTATAGCCGTAGGGATTGAAAAGGCTCTATGAAAGGAAATTTTGGAAGTTATTAGCTCGAAAGAAAGTCTTTTTCCTCATTAAGATAAAAATCTTCTATTTCTACTCCTGCTTCTTTGATAGTATAGATCCTGGTAGTATTTTCAAGTCTATAGCTTCTCTAAGGATTTCCTCCAATCCTTCCACGTATTCACAGAGTAATCTCGGATCTTTTGGAAATCTAAGATCATTACGGAAGACTATGTTAATATTGGTCTTTTTAATTTCACTTTCAACGTCTTTTGATAAGCTCTTCATAATAGTAACTACCATTTTAGGCCTTCTCTCTTCAATGAAGTCTCTAAACTTTGCTTTAGCTTGATCCTTTTCCTCCCCACTAGCTACCTTCCATTTCTTACCACAAGGTAGTAAATCGTATAGGAAGCAGCCTAATTTTTGAAAGTATTCTAAAAATTCATCTTCCTTAACACCATAAACTATACGGAATGCCATAAAGAATGCACAGTATAGAATAGTATTCCTGAGGTAGAAGAATCTATTTTCAGATGGAGCTGATTCACCAACAAATAGGATTGCAATATCCTTACCAACCCACTTAGGATCATACCTATTACGAATCTCCTCTATCCTACTTTTCTTCATAAAAACACCCTATATATAGTAAAACAATCTTCTAATAAATTTATTGGTAAGAGAAATTGGGTTTTAGTCATTAAGATAGCCTCTGCCATTGTTTTAGGTCTTTTAGAGTTCTCCCTAATCCTTACTTTATATACATACTGATCAAATCTAATCTTTCTACTCATATTCTCATCTCTTTATTACTGAAAAATAAAAAATGTTACCTAATTAGAGAGAGGGTTTCACTCCTTTGGTATCCATACTTCAACAGTTACCTCATATTTTCTAATATTTGCCGCCCAGATACGTAAATAATAATATCCCGGCTCTAGATTATGAGCGTATGTTTCACCAGTCTTTTCAAGTTCAAGTCCTGACCATGTGCATATAAGCTCCCCTTCCTCACTATAAAGCCAGATACTAAAGGCTGGATAAGTACCTCTAGTCACCTTCCATCTGACTCTTAACTCTGATGAAGGAACTGAAAAGAGGGGGGTATCCTTAGTACCAACTCCTTTGAAGGTCGCAATAACATTCCATTCTCCCTTGACATATTTAGGTACTAATTTTTCAAGTAAATCTACCTTAGATTCAAGTCGTTCAATCTCGTCCTTTAATCTCGCAATCTCTTGATCCTTTTCTTTCAACTGATCCTCTAATTCATCGATTGTATCTTCCAGTTCGTCGATTGTATCTTCCTTTTCCCTTAGCTTAGCCCTTAATTTCCTGATCGTATCTTCCTTTCGATCAAGATCGATCTGTAGTTCTTTAATCTCGTCCTCTAGTTTAGCTATCTTTCTTTTATACTCCTCTACATCAATAGATTGCGTAGGATATTTAATAAACCAGCCGATACAGCAACCTATAATCAATCCTATTATACACAGAGCTATAGCGAGCTTCAAATTCCTAATAGTAGACTTCAAATTTCCACCTTTATAATATACTATTCACGTATTTATATTCTTATATTCAATTTAAGAAAACATCGACCACATAATCTTCATCATTATAAAATATAATCCATTTATTAATCTTTCCATGAATTCTATACTATACAGCAATGAAAAATACTATTTCTTATCGTCTTGCATTAAGTATAGCAACATAGCAAGACCAGGACCTAACATAAATCCCAATTTTATCCATTGAGCTATTGACATCACGTTCTTTTGACTTATTGATTCTACGTTCTTTATATCATGACTGAGCCCTGGCCGACTATCAGAGGTTGGCGTTAAGCTAGTTGTGTTTAATTGAAGCAGCTCCTACAATTATAGATTAATCTGTATATAGAATGCTAAAGTCACTCTTTGGACTCTCTCATGCACCCCTCCCTCGGCTCGGGGAACTCCTCCTCTTCCTCAGTATCTTCTTGATGTCCTGAAGAAGCAATCAAAAGATAATTGAAAGTGAGAATACTCTTATATTCCTTCAAAATTATAGGAGTAGTATGAGAAGAGAAGATGCATATGTAGAGATAGAGTTTAGGATTGGAGCAAAAAAGAGTAAACTCAAAGCACTTGTTGATACGGGGTCGACTGAGAATATAATTTCAAAAGAACTCGCTGAGAGACTCTCAAAAATAGGATGTCTTAGATGTCTTACACTCCCAGAAGAATTCCATCGGAGTCTCAGAGCCGGAAAGAGAGGAGAAAGAGTTCGATTAGTGGGAATATGTATCTCTGACTATATGGAAATAGAGGGGATGGAAAAAGAGCCTCATATTTTCTGGATATCGCCAGATGTTCCTGAAGACACTCTTATTATCGGTTGGCCTGGTATTGATAAGTGGATGATTGAGGTTAAGGAGGATAAAGTCGAAGTAAAACCTGGAAAGATGCGCCCTCATTGGGGCTTTCATATCTAAACTTTCTCATACAATAGAATAGACAAGATCACACTAAGTAAATCTATCTAATTCCTATCAGAGAGGAAGTAGAGATTTTGGATATCATGGTAACCGCAAAAATTAACATCATAATTTTCTAGGTACTGTGTGATTAGAAACTCTCATTTACACTATTTACCGAAATATCTTTACAGAAAGGGCAAGTCCACATCCTTACCATACAGTATCCCTAATAGAACGTTATCCGAGTTCATCTATTAAAGGGTTAACATTTAAAAACTAGAATGCAAGTATATAGTAGGTAGGGGTAAGGGGATATGGATATAGGATTACCCGCTCCTCCCGAGCCTAAGGAAATAAAGGAATTCATAAAGAAGCTGAGAGGTAAGCTAGGTTTAGTACCTGATATAAATCATGATTCGCTAGCTGTTTGGTATCTTAATAAATTACCTTCATACCTGTGGAAGTATTGGAAGCCTGGCTTGGAAAGTGCTGGATATACGTGGCAGAAGTTTATTAAGGTAATGAAGTATGCAACTGATGATATCATCGATTGGGCTTTATATGATAATCTTAAATGGAATGAGTTAGTTAAGAAATTAGTGAGGCTTCTTGAACGTTACGCCAGTGTAAGGGGGTGAGGAGTTATGGTTCATATTAAGGTAATTTTTGGTGATGCAAGAAATATGAAGGAGTTACCGAACGAGTCAGTACACTTGGTAGTTACCTCGCCGCCATACTACAATGCCCCATTTGACTTTCCAGGGCTTTTTAAGAGCTATGATGAATACCTTGACTTACTTAGGAGTGTTGGAAAGGAACTCTTCAGAGTGCTGAAGGTCGGAAGAGTGGCTTGTTTCGTTACGCAGGATGTTAGAATCGAAGGTAAGTTATACCCTATAGTTGCAGACCTTATTAGAGTCATGGTGTATGAGGTAGGGTTCAATTATAGAGATAAGATTATCTGGAGAAAGCCTGAAGGATACATAAGGATTTCGCGTAGAAGCGGTGTACTTATACAGCACCCCTACCCTATGTACTACTATCCAGACAACATCTATGAAGAGCTCGTGGTTTTCCAGAAAGGCAAGTTTAGTTATAATAACATACCTAAGGAAGTTAAAGAGAAATCTAAGATAGACCTAAGTAGGTTCCAAGTCGAGAAGTGGTACTTATCTGTCTGGAATATAAAGAATGTTTTACCGTCTGAGAAGTGGAGCAAATATACAGCGGCTTTCCCAGAGGAGCTTGTTGAGAGATTGATAAGGCTCTATAGCTATGTTGGTGAGACTGTTCTGGATCCATTCCTTGGAACAGGAACTACATGCGTTGTTGCTAGGAAACTCTGGAGAAACTGTGTAGGATATGAAATAGACCTAGAGCTAAAAGAGGTAGTAGAGGAAAGACTAGGTGTAGGGATGAAGGCTTTAACCAGGTTTATGAAATTAGATGAACATGATAAAATAGAGATTATTGTCAGAGATGATGCAAAGAGACTTAGAACCAAGCTTAGAAAGGAAATAGAGAGAAAAATAAAGAATAAGAATGGGAGATAACGCTATTCTTCCTTAGGTAGTTTATCTATATATTTCCTAGTAGCGATCAATGCTCCATAGAACCTCATTAAATCTAGGACTACATACTGCTTCTTTACTTTATGGTTGCAATAAATTAGTTCACCACGAGCTTTTCCTTCAACTCTCGGTTTTAGAACACCGCGGATAACTTTCTTAGGCTTGGTAGAAGCTATCTTAACCATTATTTGAGGGCGTTTACCCAATATTTTGGCGATCCCTACTTTAGCAAACGTATTGACGGAAGGACTGTACTTAAGTCTTAGCTTCAACTTGCTTATTACTTTCTCAGGGTTCGCACATACCTTGGAAGTTGAGTTAACTCTATAGTGCTCCTTAGCCTTTATATATAGGTATCTCTGAGCAAGATCAAAACAGCCTAAACAGAAGCTAAAGTCTTTAACAGGAACCTCAACATAGTAAGTTACTTCCTTACCTCTTTGCTGGACTTCTCTTTTAGGTTTAGTTATACCACCCGGTACTAGTGGGCCGAAAGAAAGTTGCATGTTTCTAGGTAAGTGTTCCCCTAGTACGGTGATTAATTCGTCAATATAATCTAAGCTAATGTAAAACATTGCCCAGTTAGTCCATTTATCGGGATTAACACCTCTAATAGAGGTTCTCTCTAAATGGTATCCTTTTATATTTAAATCAAAAACTACTGCGTTTCCAGATATATCTACGTTTACGTAAACTTCTTCTTCAGGTAATACGTATGCCACTTTTCCATTCCTAGAAGTTTTCTCCCATCTCAAATCACTGGGTGTTAAGCTGAGCCATTCTGGTGGTATGAGTCTTTCGATCGTTATAGGTTCGGGTAGTTTTAGCCATCCCCGGAAGTTAGAGTATATTATAGGTACAGGCATTATGACTTTTCTATCGGGGCTTCTAGGTACGTAAAAACCATTGTTAATGAGTTCTTCTTGAATTTCAAGTGAGGCTGCGAAGTATATCTGTAGTGAATCAATAGGATAAGTCTTAATCAAGTTAATCGCCCCCTCGCTCGCCTTGATTTAAGGCGAAATACCAACTTTGAAGAGCTAGCTTCCAAGCAAGCCCTATTCTATAGTAATTTGGTGCATTTAAGTTTTAGTTAACTGCACCTAGCATCCCGGGGTTGGCTGAGGAATATGTGCACCGTCGCTCATATCTAGCACCGATCCCTAATCGGTTATTAGGGGAATGAGACAAGGGACTTCTTAAGTAGTCCTCGATCATTCCCTAGATACATTTCCTAAACTTTGCTCTCCAAAGGGAGGTAGCTAGGTGGTGTGTGCAGGCACATGCATGTGTGCGTGTAATACACTATAAACATGTAATCGCATTACTGTGCATTACAGTAATGATTTCTTTTTATGAATTTTTCTAGAAAGGTTTAAATATAAGTCATCACCACAAATTTGTGGTGATTAGAGGTGGAGAGTGTAAAGACATGCCCTAGGTGCAGATTGAAGTATTCTTACATAGAGAGGAGGAAGGTAGGTGATAGGGTCTATCTCTATGCAGTCCACTATTTAAAGGTTGGAGGAAAGAGAAGAATAAAGAAGTGCTACCTGGGTCCTGAGGGTAACTATATTTACGTCTCTAAGATGCATGAATTCTCTCTTAGAGGACCGCTCGATAGGCGAAGGACATTAAACTACCTAGATGCTATTCTAAATCTTCTAATGGTTGAGAGGGAGAAGCTAGATGAGGAGACTAAGAGGGAGATTGTAGAGAAGTTGAGGAGGGCTATTGAGGTTTTGGGTTGATATATGCATCTTCACAAATTTATGGTGAACTAGTATTAAGGACAGAAAAGGAGAGGTTTAAGGTTTACTTCACACATGAACTTACGAGCTGTAAAAGGAAGAGCTAGTTTAGATATAGCTATCCTGAGCTTCTCATAAACTCATGTGCAAGCCTCTGCTACTACTAGGTAGGACTATTCAGAGAGGAGTTAAGGCTTACTTGTCTATAATCGAAGAATTTGGATTAGGCCCCTTGTCTCACTTTTGAAGTTCTGAGACACTTTTGAAGTTCTGAAATAAGCCATTCCTTTATTTCACTAAATGATCTTAGATATATTCTGTCTTTTTCAAGTCTATCCTCAAGTAAGGTAAGGATTGCAAACTTCTTTCCTCCAATCTTTGGAGATTTAGCAGTAATTCCTATCAGGTCATCAAAAAGATCATCGGCGAGAACAGCTACATACGCCTTAAACCTATCATAGTAGAGAGCCTTTATCATATAAAATCCTCCAATAGCATGTAGTAGACCCTGTACAGAGTTCACTACATCCATTACTACAATATCGTCTTTGTGAGGTCCTACTTGTACGATTAAATCTGGTATGTAATAACCATAACGACGACCGACGAATCTTGTCAGCCTTAGCTCATTATCAACGATGTTTTTTAACCTATCTAGGAGCATCTTATGAGTTTGCTGTGCCCGTCTCCTCTTAGGCTTTCTAGCTCCTAACGTGTACTCCACATGCTACACCTCAATATATTTGTACATGTACAATTATTTAAACATGTTGATATTTTGCTAGATGTGATATTTGAGGTAGTGTTCTAAGTGACTTAACACCCCATAAATACTCATAGTTTTGCTTTAATGAACATAGACAACTCAATACTGGATGGCCACACAAACTTACTTTTCAACTAACCTATAGTGCTACTGTCATATCATATAGCATGTGCTACTATACTGCTATACTCTTCCTTCTAATTAGAGATACTAGATAAATTATCCCTATGAATTTATGTTTAACTAGTGCTAAAGAAAGTCGCTTCACCTACAGCTGTAGGGATTGAAAAGAGGCCTATAAAGTTTGACTACACCCTAGTGTTATGCGGTATTAAACCATGGGTTTGTGAACTTAATGTTCTATTTTCGAAAGCCATTATTGAGAGCTTTAAAGATAAGGTAAGGCATCTTTCAAAGATAGAACACTTCTCTCTAGCCTGCATTTTAGGAAAGTTGAGGCACGGTAAGAATTTATTTATTACCTCATAAGTTAATTTTTGGGAAGATTCGTGTCCACTATATCCACTACAGCAATTCTAAAGGAGTATGAGAGGGAGAGAAGGGAGTTCCAGAGGTCCGTGATTAGGATTAATAAGAGGTCAAAGCAGGTTGTTGCTTCACCACAACCTCCTGAGCCAAGGAGGGATAGTGGAGGCTCTGGTTTAATATGTGCTTACCCCTTATGCTATAAGGAGGCTAGGGAATACTGTCCAAAGTGCTATTTACCTTTCTGCGATAAACATATAGATAAATATATACATGGGTGTTTAGGAGAATGGCTCCACTTATATGTGCATGGTAACTACCTTAATACACTTCAACGTAACGTTTCAGAGTTAGGTAGGAGAAGAAGGCTTGCTGTAACACCGAGATTTGAGGAGGCTTTTGAAGAAGCATCCTATGAGGACATTGTTAATGAGCTTTCAAAAACCTACCCTCACATGTCATCTTTTCTATCTAACCTTAAAAAGAAGTTTGATGAAGGAAGGAGAATGACGGTATCGGATATTGTAAAGTATGTTCTATGTAAATTATGCTATAAGCTACTTAAGTTTTCAAAAGAACATAAACTACATAAGGTTATAATTATGAGTAGCGATGTCTATGAGGCTTTACAGAAATTTCCACAAGATAGTAGGCCTAGAATTGGGGGTTTAGCTTTTCAATGGTGGATATCTCTTGAAATCTTAGATTTAATAATGAAATATTGTAAGCTTATAGACTCAAATTATGAGAAGAGACTTTTCCAGTTTAGTGTGTCAGGGAGTAACGTAAGATTATGGATTTATTTCGACAGCCTCTCTAGGGAAGACCGTTTCTCTGGGAAACGTTTAAGGCCAGACATCTGTGTTCAGTTATTAGAATATAAATATAAAAGTTCACAAAGCTTTCGCATACTTCCAATCATGCGTTCCAAGGAAGTTATTGAAAGATTTTCCGAGAAAGTTATTGAAATAAAGCTTTCTCAGTCAGCTCTTGAAAAGTCTATGGACCAATTTAAGCGCTACCTGGATAGGTGGGGGGAAGAAAATGTTGTATTAGCTATAGGTACTCCATGCTCGATGCATTTGAGTGTAAGGAAGTATGATTCACTAATAACTATGGGGGAGGAGAGACTAGCTAATGCGCTAAAGGAAATGATAGAGTTCCTACTTATGTAAAAGAGCTTTAGAAACCTATGAGAGAGCAGAACCCTAGAATGTTATAGCATCTCTTATTGTTGAGTATATAAGTAAGTTCGTGGAATTTCCCATAAATTTATGGTGAACTAGTATTAAGAGGAATTCTCATGCTGAGGGGATTGAAAAGGCCCATTTTCAGTACTAGGGCTCAAAATATTGATAGAGCCAAAAGCTTATTAACCTCATTTTCGATACTTAACACATGAAGCTACTAGCATACGTGAGAGTTAGTCGGGAAGATGAAAAACCAGAGAACCAGGAATATGCAATTCTGAAGTATGTAGCTACTAAGGGATACCAGGTAGTAGGGACGATAAGGGAAATAGGAGTTAGTGGTGCTATTCCCCCTCAAGAGAGACCTGGATTTAAGGAACTCCTCTCTAGGCTAGATGAAGTCGATGGAATAGTGGTCTATGCACTAGACCGAATAGCCAGGTCACTCTTCGAACTCTATCAAGTGATAAAGACGATAGAAGAGAGAGAGAAGATAGTTATCTCAGTTAGGGAAGAGTGGTTAAACACACTAGATAAGAGAATAAGAGATTTAATAATAGCAATTCTAGGATGGGCTGGTGAAATGGAAAGGGAATTCGTAAGAGAGCGTACAAGAGAGGCACTAGCTAGACTGAGAGCTCAAGGTGTTAAGCTAGGAAGACCACCAAAGTGGAACGAGAGTGTGAGGAAGAAGTTGATCAACTTAGTGGGAAAAGGACTAACATTAAAAGAGAGCTGCCAACTAGTGGGGATAGGCTACTCTACAGCTAAACGCTATCTCTCAAGGGATCCTGAGTACCTAAAGGCTAGGATGAAGGCTAGACTATCGAAAACCTGAAAATTTAGGTTAATTTTCCTAGGGATAAAACTGATAGTGTTTGTATAGAATGGGGAGATATATATTTATCTAACTATGACTTAATTCGTCTAAATACTAAATCTCACCAGAAATTTGTGGTTAGTGATTAGGATTTCCCACAAATTTATAGAAGTTGAGAATGATATAGCAGTAAAGTAGTATAGTGGTAAATACATAAAACCCTGTGTCCTAGATGGAAAGTGAAGCAATCAAAAGATAATTGGAAGTGATGGTATTTTTGGTCAAAATTTCTGTCCAAATACTTAAATAAAATAGAAAGTAGTAAAGAGGGGCATGAATATGTCAAAGTGGAGTATAGGGATAGCAGTCCTTCTTATGCTACTATCCTTTCTCATAGGTTTCTACTACCCAATACTACCTCCCCTAGAGCCTATTATCGAGTGGGGATATAACTATAAAATGATCGTCTATCCTGCGACTTACACATGGTCAGGAGAGATCAGAAAATTCAGGGGATATATAGAGTACTTCCTACCAGAGAATACTACACATGTAAGCGAAGATCTAATACTGAAAGTACACTACAAGCACAACAATACCAATAGAACAATCCTGAAAAGACACATAGAGTACAACAAGACTATGAGAGTAGATTTCGAGTACATAGGAGAAGCACATCCAGACTGTGAACTAGTAGTCGGAATGTACAACATCACTTACTATTGCGGAGAGATCGGAGGAAAGGGAATGGTAGGATGGGTGATGATACTTGAAGGTAGAGGGGGCGAATTTAGCATAAAGCCCTACAAGTGCATTCTATATGATAGACTGATCAATGCAATCCCACTAAGCCTAATAACCCTACTACTGGGACTTATAATTGTCAAAGCAATTGAGAAGTGAATAAATATGTCTGAGG
>Ga0190367_1001045_pt1 | contig 17268 bp, 18 predicted proteins | sample 4872181011_MG_FD_171838 | JGI IMG/M metagenome (GOLD analysis project Ga0190367, IMG submission 171838) | Hydrothermal vent microbial mat bacterial communities from Southern Trench, Guaymas Basin, Mexico - 4872-18-10-11_MG | ecosystem: Environmental > Aquatic > Marine > Hydrothermal vents >...
GTATTAGCAGTGTCATTCAGCTACGAGAAGAACAAGATTATAATGAAGTTATTAGAGGATTTCAGAGACATGATAAACTTCTGCATTGAAAAAGCATTGCAAAACAACGTAACTTCTTATGCAAAGCTAAGAAGATTGGTTTACGAGGAATGGAAGGAAAAATGGGATTATTCAACTCATTTTTGTCATTCAGCATGCAAGATTGCATCATCAATGCTTAAATCTTGGAGAAAGAAAGTGAGAAAAGAAGAAGCTAATCCTAACAAGCCACCTAAAGCTAAGAAATTGTTTATAAGATTCGATCCTCAGCTTGTGAAGTTTGAAGGAGACAAGTTGAGAATATCAGTTAAACCGAGGCAATTTGTTTATGTTCAGCTTAAATACGGAGAATACCAGAGAAAGTTCATTGAAGAATGGAAAAAAAGTAAATTAAAGGTTGGAGAAATTGCGATGAATGGTGAGAAAGTAATAATTCCATTTAGGAAGGAGGTAGATTTGACAAATCCAAAAGATTGGATTGCAATTGATATAAATGAAAGCAATGTAACTGGAGTTAGCTCAAATCCTCATATTCTGAGAATTGAACATGGATTAAGGACTATTCACACAACATACTTCGAAATCAGAAAAGGAATTCAAAAACTGTCGAAGAATAAACCGATAACATCTAGGAGGCTTATAGAGAAGTATTCTGGAAGAGAGAAGAAAAAAATTCATGATTTGTGTCATAAAATAGCTAAGATAATTGTTGATTTTGCTAAAAAGCAAGGGTTTGGAATAATCATGGAAAACTTGAAAGGAATTAGGAAGAACATAAACAAAGGCAAAAACTTGAATCGCAGATTGCATTCATGGAACTTTGGAAAGTTACAGTTCTTCATAGAATACAAAGCCAAGCTAAACGGAATACCAGTTGTTTACGTCAATCCTCGAAAAACATCAAGCCTTTGCCCAAGATGTGGTGATGATTTAGCACCGAATGGGCAGAGGCTTATGAAATGTAGAAAATGCGGTTATGAAAATGATAGAGATGTTGTAGCTTGCTTAAACATGCTCAGGATGAGGGGAGTCTCCGTTCCCCCTGAATTCCTCTCTATGAAACTTGGAGAGAGGAACTCCTCAAGGTGGTTAAACACCTTGAGGAGAGAACGGTGTTTTATGGGCGCATCCCTTTACGGCAGGTATGCTTATTAAGAAATCGCAACCAATATGACATTGTTTGGAAAGATAGCAAGAAATACTTGGGAAATCGGAGAGAATGATGTGATACTTCTAAGGAAACTAGCAAAAATATGTCGAAGATATCTCATAATTACGGAAAATACGTACATCGAGGCAAGTAAGGTTAAAAAAGTGGAAAAATTGCTTGGAGAGAACACAAAATTTTTAATATTTCAGAAACTTCCAGACACGGCAAAGGGTATCACCTCTGAAATTTTGGAGGAATGCGTTGTTGCAGGATTTGGAAGCGTTTTCGATGCTAAGTTTGAGATTTCCGCTGAAGAGATTAGCGAAAACATAGAGTTACTTAGCCAAGTTAATGGTCAATGGGCCTATGTGATTATTAAGGATAGTTGCGTAACATTACTTAGAGACCCTATTGGAATTTGCCCATTGTTTTACAGAATAAAAAATAATTTCATCTTATTTGGATCTGAAAGGAAATTCCTAGCAGAGAAAAGCGATATACATAATGTTAATGCTTTGAATCCAAGAAGCATTGTAACGATAAATTTGAATAATTTTAAATCTAAGATAGGAGATAATCCTGTAAAAATAGATTTCTCCGAGAAAAGAAAAAAGTTTGTTGAAAATGAGCTCAGGATTTTGAAAAATCTGAGTATTTTATTAGAGGATGCCGTTAGAATTAGAGGCGAGAAGAAGGTTGCTATTCTATTTTCTGGTGGGATAGATAGCAGTTTGCTGGCATTTCTGTGCGAAAGGCTTGATATAGCTTATAGCTTATATACCGCTGGTCTACCAGATTCTGCTGATGTTAAATTTGTTGAGAAAATTCAAAACAATTTCTCTGAATCACCTCAGATTCTTGAAGTATCTCTTAAGGATGTTGAAAATGCCGCTGTAGATGTTGTTCGACTAATAGAGGAGTCTGATGTTGTAAAGGTTGAGGTTGCCATACCAGCATACCTTTGCTTAAAGAAAGTTAAGGAAAATATTGTTTTTTCGGGAATTGGTACTGAGGAGTTATTTGCTGGTTATGAGAGACATCTGCAACCAAGATGGCAAAATGTGCATAATGCATGCGTAAAAGGGATGTTAAACATTTGGATGAGAGATCTCTACAGAGACTTTGTTATTAGCTCCAATTTTTGTAAAGAACTTAGAATGCCCTATTTAGACAAAAGACTTGTCGAGTATTCGCTAAAAATTCATCCTAAGCTGAGGATAGGAAGCAAAAAAGATAAGAAAAAATTGATTTTAAGAAAGTTAGCTATAAAGCTTGGCTTGCCGAAGGAAATAGCATTTCGAGCCAAAAAAGCTGCGCAGTATGGTTCTGGAGTAAGTAAGGCTTTGAAGAAGATTTGTAAGGAAAAAGGAGCAAAGTATAGGAAGGAATTGCTTGAAGCCATTTGGAAGGGTTTAAGTGAAGACTTGTTAAAATAAAATCAGGAGCTACCCCATTCATCACTTCTCAGGCTGGAGCAGTCTCATCACTAGCTCAAGCTTAATATTCTCCCTCTTCTTCATCTTCCTCAAAATCCCAAACATCATCAAATTCTTCGTCCTCTTCCTCTTCAAAATCTATTGCTTTCATTTGAACATCACCTCATTTCCTCTAACAAATCTTTTTTAGCTAATATTTAAAGCTTACTAAAATAACATTTACCAAAATTTTAACCCACTATGTGCAAAATAGAAAAATATGAAGAGGAGAAGAATTATCAATCCCAATACTGCTGCAAAAATTGCCGATTGCTTGTCTGTGCCAAAAATAATTGGAAAAGGTCCTATCAGAACCACGCCACCTCCTCTAACCTCAGATCTCATGTTTTGAGACTTAAGAGAGCCAAAAAAAACCAGAAAGATACCTAAAATTGTTATGATTATACCAGCAAAAATAAGTGTGAAACCCAGATTTGTTAGTTCAAGCTCATTCATACAAATTTTCATTTGTTTTTCATTATATTTGAGACCCCATCTAATAAGAACCAAATCAACTAGTTAACAGAAATGGCAAGCAAATCATTATTTAGAAGCAATCTAAGGTTATTGACTTTAAATTATTATGCATGAAAAGTAGAAAAATATATTTTTGAAAAATGAGTGAGAGGCTAAAGATAATATTAACTTGCTCTGAGCCAATATGCGAAATTCCAGCAGCAGTACTTTGGACATGGTTAAAGGATGGGCCCAATAAGAATTTCCTTAGAAAGTATTTACCTAGAGGATTAAAAAGAGTTGTGGAAGAGGGGGTTTTTCGTGTTTTTAGTGAATATAATCTATTTTACTTTTATGAACAGAAAATATCTTTCGATAAATTGTATCAGCAAAGGATATTTGAAAAATTGGTAAAGGAAGATCTCATTAGTTGGAAGTTAAAAGAAAGGAGTTTAGAGAAATTCTCCACAAAAAAATGGAAGATTTTAAGAAATAGATGGAAAAGTCTATTTAAAAGTGCGAAAAAGGATAGAAACTTGGAAGAAAAGCTTAAAGAATTGGTTACAAGTACTTTCAAAGAGACTGTTAAGGAAGTTTATGCGAAAAGGGAAAAATTCTTTGCTAAGAAGTTTAGAAACTTCATTATTATAGATTTGCATGCTGGTATTTCAACTGAGGAGTGCTTTAAATTGTACTACATCTATACAAATTACAAATTTCAAGAAATTCGGGACATTTTTAAGAAGACGGTTGAAGCTTACAAACATTTATTAGGTGAGGAGAAGCTTAAGTATTTTTTTAATAAGTTATCACCTCCTCCTTACTACTCTGTTAGCATTGAACTGTTCTTCTTTTCAGGAAAGCTTAAGAAAAAATCATGGTTTTTTCCAAGACCATTAGTTTCTAGGGAGGGAGAAGGTTATGAAATCTTGCCTTATACCCTAGAAATAGATCTTTCTGGTCCTAATAAACAATTGCTATGCATATACTATCTGATCCTTCACGACTTTTTCGAAATCTGCTTAAGAAAATTTCAATAAATTTAATAAAATTAGTAGTTAGCATAATTCAACGTATTTTTCTACTTGGAATAGTATACGATTCTTGCGAAAACATGTTTTCAAATTTTTATCTTTCCGTTGTTTGCAAGACCCCATGCGTAAGCGTGGAGATACGCAAGTGGATAGGTGAGAAAGTTTAAATACTTCTAAACATAGGTTTCTTGCAACTACTCCTTAATGAAAGGGGTGCGTTGGAGGCCTCTTGCGTGAGCAAGGAGAGGAGGTCACAAAATTACAAGGATAATAAGAGTTTTAAAAATTAAAATTTAATTAATTTAACAATGATGAAAAGGTACAAAGGATCTTGTCTGTTGAAGGAAATTAATGAAAATTTTAGCTTAAAAAATTTAGAATTAAAAATATATTCTCTTCTGGAGAAATCAAAAAAACCGCTAAAGATCTCTGAGATTGCTAGAGAGCTAAGAGTTTCCGAAAGATCGGTTAGGACGTATGTGAAAAGGATGTTAAAAAGAGAGTTGATAGTAAGGGAGAAACTGGAAGGAACAAGATTATGCTACGTTTATAGGGTAGTTTCCATTGAGAAAGTTCTTCAAAATCTGCATAAAAAGTTTAGCAATATTTTAGAGAAGGTCAAAAGAAATCTCAGCTCGCCCATCACTAATCATTAATCATCCTAGGCTGAACTCATCATCGATTGTTGTACGTCTAAGTAAGTTCTTCTTTCCCATATATACATTAAAACTTTTCTCTTCAAAACCCACCAATTATCATTAAGCATTTCCCTTAAATTTATCAAGTTGTTTGTTCTCAAGCAAAATTTAAGCTTACAGTCATGAGTTATCCTTATTCTTCTACAATTCTTGCAAAAGTTTGGAGAATGAGGCTGAACAACTTCAATGAAATTCTTATCAGTAATGTAATACCTCCTTCTATTATGCATCCTTCTCGCTTCTACTCTCTTAGCGATATTTTTAAGGAAATGCTCTATTTTTGAAATAGGGAAGTAATGCTTTTCGAAAAATTCAAAGTTCTTGTTTTGAATAAGCTCTATTAGCTGCAAATTTACCCCATTTTCTCTACAAAATTTTATCATGTGTGGCAATTGCTCAACGTTTATTCCTTTTAGTAGCACCATATTAATCTTTACAACCAATCCTAGGTCTCTTGCCAACAAAATGTTTCTCTTAATATTTTCAACATTTTTTGGAAGAGTTGGAAAATAAGAGTCGCATCCTATATTAATTCTGTGCAATCCTGCTTCTTTTAACCTGGAGGCATACCTATTCAGCAAAATACCATTTGTTACCAAGGATATATCTTTATAGCCATTCTTTTTAAAAATTTCAACTATTTCGACAATATCTCTCCTTAACAATGGCTCTCCTCCTGTAATTTTAACACTTTTTACACCAAGTTCCGAAAACAATCTAGCAATTTTCTCTATTTCTTCTAATGTAATCTCATGTCCATTTTCGTCGTAACCTTCTCTATGGCAGTAAGGGCAGGAGAAGTTGCATTTTGAGGTTATGGAAATCCTTAAATTATCTATTTTTCTTCCATGAAAATCCCAAATCTCATTATCTAATGACTCAAAAGAATCAGTACTCGGCAAATTCATCATTAATCAGATAGGTCTCCTATCATCATAATTAAAATACAATTTTGCCAATTATTTTTAAATGTTTTCTGAGATAGCTTTGCTTTCAGCTTTTGGTGTGTTTGCGGGAATAATAACTGGTTTGATACCAGGTTTGCATGTAAATAATATAGCTGCAGCAGTATTGCTTATGTTACCTTTTCTTTCTCAGCAATTTTCACTCTATGCTATTTCCTGCTTCATAGTTTCAATGGCTATAACTCATACAATCTTTGATTTTATACCTTCAACGTTGCTTGGAATACCTGAAGACGATACATGTTTATCAACGTTACCCGCTCATAAAATGGTGCTGCAAGGCAAAGCTTTCGAGGCTATTTATCTTACAGCTGTTGGAGGACTCATCTCCACTTTGATGGTTGTATTTTCGTTACCGCTACTAATTTTTTTGATGCCCAATCTTTACCTAACTTTGAAACCTTTCATCCCTTACATCCTATTATTTGTGTTGGGATTCATTCTGTTAACTGAGAGAAACAAAATAGCTGCAGTAATAGCATCAGCACTGTCTGGAACTCTTGGAATAGTTTGTCTTAACATGCTACCATTACCAGCCCAGAATCTATTTCCAGCAATATTTTCAGGATTGTTTGGAATGCCTACACTGATTCTTGGTTTGAAAAGTAAGAAAATACCAAAGCAAGGATTTCATGCCAATACAGATTTGTTACTTGCTGTGAAAGGTTCCTTTAAAGCTGTAGCAGCTGGAATTTTAATGGGCATGCTTCCTGGACTAGGCTCAGCGCAAGCATCACTTATGGTGGATGCTGTCACAAAAAGAAAGGATGAAAAGGAAATTCTAATAGCTTTAGGCGGAGTAAATACAGTGGTTGCCATTATTTCAATAATTTCCTTATATACCATAAATAGAGCGAGATCTGGAGCTGCCATAGCAATATCTTATATTATTTCAGACATCACAATTGATTTTCTTATACTTACTATGTGTGTTGCGATTTTTTCAGTAAGTTTTGCATGCTTTCTATTACTCCATTTTTGCAGGTCATTTATCGTATTATTAAGCAAAATTCCTTACCAAAAACTTATAGCAGCTATATTGGTGTTAATAACACTCCTAGTTTTTATTACCTCAAAATTCGTCGGTTTGTTTGTTCTAGCTACCAGCACATCAATAGGTTTATATACTATTCTCTCAGGAGTTAGGAGAAGCGTTTGTATGAATGTTCTTATTCTTCCACTTTTGTTGTTTTATTTTGGTATTTTTAAACCATGATATTGTTTCCTTCAATCCCTTCGCAAGCTCATATCTAGGCTTAAATCCCAATTTATCTCTAGCTTTATCAACACTTGCATATGAATGTCTTACTTCACCTTTTCTGGGCGGTAAATAGACAATTTCAGATCTTGAGTTTAATAATTTTTTAATAAGATTTGCAAGATCAATAATTCGGGTGGGTTTACCCGTAGCTATATTAAATATATCAAAATTTTTTCCTTTCTCTATTGCCAGAATGCAAGCATTTACAGCATCCTTAACGAATACAAAATCTCTTGTTTGCAAACCATCTCCATATATGGTTATTGCTTCATTCTTCATCGCTTGCATGATAAACTTAGGTATAACTGCGGCATAATCACCCGTTCCCTGCTTCGGTCCATAGACATTAAAGTATCTTAAAACAACTGATTTCAATCCATACAATTCATAAAAAACTTTGAGATACTGCTCGCATGCTAACTTGCTAACAGCATATGGAGATTTTGGATTTGGAGAGTCTTCCTCGCTCAAAGGAGGTTTTTTATCTCCATATATTGCTGAGGATGAAGCAAAAATTATTTTCTCAACATCCGCATGTGTAGCTGCATTTAGTATATTTAAAGTTCCATTTATATTAACATCGCTTACTTTTAAAAGGGTCTTTGACGCTTTTTTCAACAGAAACAATAGCTGCAAAGTGTATAACAACATCGACATCTTTCAATAGTTTTTTAATTTTTTCTTCTCTGATATCCAATTTGAAGAACTTAATATTTTTTTGTGAAAGGTATGTGGTAATATTTGATAGAAATCCTGAGGAAAGGTCATCCACACAAACAATTTCAACGTCCTTCTTTGCAATCTCCTCTAGGAAATTACTACCAATGAAGCCTGCAGCTCCTGTCAAAAAAACCGAATTGTAGTCCATTTTTACACTTCTTGATTAACAATATTTTTAAATAAGTATATAGAGAAAAATTTATGGGATGGTGAATCTTATAAAGACTGGTATAAAAGGTTTTGATGGGTTACTTGGAGGCGGTTTTCCAGAAGGTTCATGTATTCTTGTTAGTGGAGAACCTGGTACGCTGAAAACAATATTTTCTATGGAGTTTATCTATAAAGGAGCAAAAGAATTTGGGGAACCTGGTGTATATGTTACTTTGCAGCAATCCGTTGAAAGTCTTCTGGAACAAGCATCAATGTTTGGCTGGGATTTTAGTAATTTGAATGTCAAATTTATTTATGAAGGCAGGGATAAAACTGACATTGACGTTTTTAAGGATATTAAAAATGCTGTTGATGAGATCGGTGCTAAAAGAGTTGTTGTTGATTCGATAACACAAGTAATAAATAATGTAATGCTTGCTACGGCTAGAGGCAAGGTAGGATATGAAATCGTTGAAGTTCTTGAGAAGATGCTACCGGTTCCCGTCTCTGCGGATGTTGTTGTCAGGAACATAGTTATAGACCTTGTTTATAGAATAAAGAAGTTGGGATGTACAACAATACTTATAAGTGAGGAAGGTTTGGGAAGCCAGATTGCTAGTTATATTGCTGATGGTGTAATTAATCTAGAATTGCAAAAGGGTATAGGTAAGAGATTTGTGCATGTAAAGAAGATGAGATGCGTTAATCACGGTCTTTTACCAGCTCAAATAATTGCTAAGGAAGATGGATTAGAAGTCACAATTATGTAATGCTTTTTTGTAAAGTTTTTGTTGGAGAGAGATTTGTTGCTGATGTAAAAGTTGCTTTAAGGAGAGAAGAAAAAGTAAGGGGTTTGCAAGGTATTAATAAACTTAAGGAGAGGGATGGCTTACTTATCCCCTTTAATAAGGTTTCGAGGTTTAGGAATGGTATATGGATGTTCCGAATGAAGACTAGCATTGATGTAGTTTTTGTTGACGAGTCTTTGAACATTGTTGACATTAGAGAAAATTTAAGACCATTTTCGTTTTTCAACCCTCTAACATGGAAAATTTACTTTCCAAAGAAACCTTGCAAGTATGCTATTGAGTTAAAAAGTAGTGTTTGTAGAAAATTGAACCTGAAAGTTGGGGAGAGAGTTAATTTTTATTTTTATCAAAAGCGTCACTAAGAATCACTAATTTTCACCTTAAATTTCTTACGGTCACTAAAGTATCTCCTAAGACCATCCTCAAGCATTTTAAGGCGTTGATAGCTCCTCCTTAATTTTTTATTTGCAATATCAACAAGATGCTTCAGGTAGTCATCGCTAACTATAGTTTTACCACCAATCCCTAAGGGTGCTTCAATTTTTTCGCTACTTGTTATCTGTAGCACTATTTTCCTAGAAAACGAGAAGATGTATGCCTCTCTTATACCTATTTCTTTAACAGCCTGCTGCAACTCTCTTGCATCTTCAATATTTCTACAAACAACATGAAAAATAAAGGGTTCTTGCTTAATCCAGAGCTCGCCGTGTGTATATTTCTTAGCAATTACTCCTTTTATTTCCTCAACTTCAACCTCTCTATGCCACTTACCAATAATTTCGCAATGTTCTTTATCATGGAAAACTGGTACTTGATAAACAATTATTCTGCCTGAGCAACTGCTGGTTGTGAAGAAATTTGGAAGAGAATTTAGAAATTTTAGAAAGGGAATTATATCTTTATCTACTCTTTTACAAGCAAGATGCTCAGTCAATCTCTTCAAGGCCTTTCTTTTTTCTATTTCGAAGCTATCATTCATAAAACTTCAACTTTAAACAAAGGTTTAAATAAGGTGTCTTCCAAAATTATCTCTGTTGCTTGAAAGACCCCATGCTTACGCATGAGGGGTGGTGGGGGAAATATTTAAATACTTCTCCAAACATAGGTTTCTCCTGTAGCCCACTCTTAACGAGAGGGGTGGGATGGGGACCTGTGAACCCTGGAGTGTGTATGAGCTTAGAGCGTAAAGCTCTGGGTGAACATCCAACCTCGCAAGCTTCCATGTTAGAAGCCCTTGCGTGAGCAAGGGGAGGAGGTCACTGTAGCAATAGTTGGTGGTCATAATGGTTGAAAAAGCTGAAGAAAAAAGGATACCAATTGCTAAGGATAGTGCTGAGGGCAGACAAACAGAGGAGGGTTTCTTCATTTATGACGGTGAAAAAGGCGTACTGTACAAGCTGGATCCACTAGCATACTTTGTTTGGTCTTGTTGTGACGGTAAGCATACAACTAAGGATATAGTCGAGGAAATAGAAAAGCATACCAACATACCCTCATCGGATCTTAAACCTATAGTTTCCAAGATACTTAACGTTCTAAAGGAAGCTAATCTGATATTCTGGGGGTAGCCTCCCCCTATTTATTCTATTTCAAGTTCCCTAATTTTCTCAAAAATCTCTACTTTCGCTTTTTTAGGAACTAAAGCTAGTTTATCATTCTCAATTACCTTATTCAATTCCAATATGATTTTAGAAGGCTTTTCACTTACACCCTCAGCATTCATTTTTTCAACAATTTTTGATGCAAACGCCCTCCATTTTTCCTGAGATTTTTCTAAATCGGCCTTTTCATTAGATATCATCGCGTAAAACGCTCGTTTAAGCCTAAAAATAGCTCCTTTTCCTGTAGGGCAAACTCTCGTCTCCAATTTCTCTGTCCCAATTATTTTTCCCTCTTCGGATTTCTCCTCTCTTTTCACACTCTCAATAATTTCTCTAATTTCGTCCTCAGAAAGCCCCTTCTCCCTTAACTTTTCAACTAACTTCTCATCCATTACATATTTATAGCAGAAGGATATTTAAAATTATTTTCTAAATGATAACTCGAAGATGGCTTGCCAAGTTTAGGAACCTATCGGAGAGTAATTTAAAGACACTTTGCTTAGTTTTTTCGGTAATAAGTCTGCTCCTTCTAGTTTATTGGTCGAAAAATCTCGAAGTTAAAAAATGTGAAATAGAGGAAATACTCAACAGCTCTGTTGAGCTAGGATCAAGAATAAAGGTTTGCGGTAGGATTAAAGACTTGAAGGATAGGAAAAAATTAATTATAGTAAGCTTGGAAGATAGTACAGGAGAGATACCTGTTGTTATCTTTAAAAATAGATTTAAGGACTGCTCATCTCTGACCAAAGAACATATCTGCGTTATAGGTAGATTATCCAATTACAAAGGAAGCCTAGAAATAGTTGCGGAGAGCATTACTTAGCTATTTGCTGGAATTTCGTGATCAACTCTCTGAGCTCTTCTTTACCTTTCTCCTTAGGATATGTAGGGGTAACCAAGCTTTTTGGGAATTTTATTTTCTTTAAATATGATTTAATCTTGTTTGGCCAGTTTGAGGGATCCAAGCCATGCTGAGCTATAAAAGCTAACAACCACCTCTCACTACCAAATCCAGAACAACCAGTCCATAGTTCAGCGCCTCTTGAACTTTTGATCTTAAATGAGGAAGTAAATTTATTGCCATGAATGGATATATTACCAACTTCAAGCCAACTTTTTTCGTCCTTTCTACCCCCTTTATATGGCAACCAAGCCTCGAAATCTATGGTGCCAGGCTTATCAATTTCTTTTTCAATTTCTTTTGCAACTCCAGCGTGCTCCAGGTACCATGGCATAACTAAAGCCCATCTCCACTCCATATCCAATGCTTTGTCCATAAACTTCTCATACTTCTCCAAAAGTTGATTTCTTATTTCAACAACCTGCTCTGGCAAGCCTAACCAGACAACCTCTATTCTATGGAATTCTATAAGCCTCTCTGTTCCCTTTAACCCACCTGCCTCCCATCTGAATGAAGGACCACTTCTATCAAACCATTTTATTGGCAAATCCTTATCATTGAAGATCTCTTTCTCTAAAAATTGATAAAACGGTTCACACTGGGCAAAACATAGAAAATTCTTTGGATGCTCTAAATAATCTTTTAGCATCTCTGGCTTTACCTCTTTAAATACTGAGATATAGTCTATAAATTCCTCAAATTTTGCAATATCGTAGGATATTGGAAAGGATACAAAAAGAATGGAGTTTATTGTTCCTTTTAAATGACCTGTTTTTAAACCAACCTCCACGGGATACATTTTTGGGAATATCGCTTCTTCGAAATCTAAAGGTTTTAGAACTTCCTCAATAAATATCTCCTGAATCATTTTAAGAAGATAAGCATATGGAGGTGTGTAGAACCATTGTCCCTGAGAAAACCATTTTATCCATCCTATCTCCTCAAGCAATTTATCGTAATCCCTTTTAGTAGGTTTCTCAATTTTTTGTTTGCTTTCCCTTATTATGTACTTACTTTCAGCTTTACCGTGCCATGCTTGTCTTGCTTCCTTTTCTTGTAGCAGCTTTAGGAGCCTCTCAAGTATAGGTTTTTTTAATTCTCTTTCATCTAAAGTTCTGAGGAATATCTTTGTTTGGGATTCGCATATTTCGGTTTTTTCTACGAATGGTAGCTTAAGGGAGACTTTATGAATACCCTCTATAACTATAACACCATCTTTAACCTCGATATCGCGTATCCCAATTCTGAATTTACCAAAAATTGGTTGAAGTGTGTTTTTAATTCTTAGCGCGGCATCTCTTATGCTTATAATTCTTGATTCCACTTTAAATGATAACTTTTTATCTTCAACGTCGTAACCAACTATTTTAGCCGAAAGCTCCTTTTGTTTTACTCCTTTAGCTAATTTTTCATTTAACTTGTTAACTAAATCGGAAAATTTCTTTTCTAAATCATCTGGAACTTCTCTGCTTAAAGTTAAAACAATTTTGCCATATTGCTTCATAAAATTCTAATGAATTGAAAGTATAATAATATTATAGATGATCAGGGCCCAAGTTAGCACGGAATTTCTTGCAGTAGCAATTTTAGCTCTTATAATATTTGTAGGTGTTTTAATTGCAGTTAATCAAGGTGTTATCTCTTATACTAATGCTAATAGAATTGCAGACGCTCAGGTAGCCGTGAATAAGATTGCTGAGGCTGCAGACATAGTATATGCTCAAGGATATCCCGCCAGAACAATTGTTAGGGTTTTTATACCTCCAGGTATCGATGCTGAGAATACATATGTGAGGGGAAGAACTGTAAATATCAGAGTTGCTAATCAGGATATTTGGGCCAATTCTAAAGCTGAGTTAAAAGGGAAAGTGCCTACAAGTCCTGGCTATCATTTTATTCTTGTTGAAGCTACTAGAGACGGATACGTGCTCATTGGTGCTGTTAGCTTAATTTTAGATCCTCCCCGTTTCTCGAAATCAATTCCAGAAGGGCAGAGTGATACCCAACTACTGAGAATTGGAAATGCTGGTGAAAAGCCGTTGTATAATGTTACTCTAACTGCACATGGTCAAATTGCTAATTGGATAACGTTCAGCAATAACAATTTCGATGTATTGCCCGGACAGGTTGTTGAGGTTGTTGCAAATATTAGCGTGCCGCCTGGCACAACATACGGTGCTTACACTGGCTACATCTTAGCAGCATCTGGTGATGAATCTGCAATTGCTTACGCTACAATTTATGTTGAAAAACTCTACGTAATATTGAGTTTTTCACCTTCAATTTGGCAGACAAACATTACTTGGAACGAAACCCTAGCAAAATCATTTTCACTGTGTAATAATGGAAATACTGATTTAACGGTTGATTTCAACGCCACGCAAGAAGTTGCTAATTATGTAACGCTAGGCTATGTTTTAAGCTCGGGAACGATTACTACGCAGGGATGGGAAAATGAGACTGCTAGCTATGAAAATTATGCAACAATAAGGCGAAATGTTCCTTATAGGCTAAGTAATGGGGATTGGGCACTTGTTCTAAATTTGGTGAATAATATAACAACAGGTAGAGCTTATGAAATGAGAGTATACTTCAATTCTAGTCAAACTCAGGATATTAGTCCTTACAGACTTTATGTGATTAATGCTGGTGCTGAAGATGGAGAAGCATATTATCCTCAAGACGTAACTGCTGGAGATGTTGATAGCACTTCAACACCTGCCATATATAACAATTCCTGGTATGCACACTGGAATGCCGATGGTGGTGAAATATTCTATGTTGAGATTGAATTGCCAAAACATGTTGATCCTGATAGTGTAACTTTTACTATAGATTTGGAGGAATACAAACTTGCAGCAGATAGTGATACTGAGGCATATAATGACCCAAATATTCTGGAGAATAATCTACTCTTTATTTACCTTGCTGATGGAACAGCTCTTCACCCATCTTTAGCAACAAACACAGCAAGAGCCACACCAGACAGAAACCCAGGATCAATAGTATTTGATTTGGGTTCGGAATACAGGAACGTGTTTTTAATTTTGGAGCCAGTTACTCAAGCAAAGGATCCTTACATCTACGTTAATGGTAACCCAGTTTACTGGGGTTATGGACTTGAGAATTACACCATAATTAACATTACAGATTACGTAACTGCAAGCGATACGAACACAATTCTAATAAAAACAAGTAATGATGCTAAGATTAAGTATTATGTAGTTGTTAATGGTCCTTGCACAGTTCCAGCATTGTCATGCATTTACACTTTTGGTATTGCAAGTATGCCATACAATGCTACAATCAGCGTTTATTCAGGCATAGCTTATGCAAGATCAACTACTGGCGAGCAAGCAGATATTAATGTTGATTTAATTGTTAGGGTTCTTGAATTGTTGCCTTATTATTGGCAAAGTAGTATTAACGTTAGCAATGTTACTATAACTACATTCTTGCTAAGGAACTGGCTAAAGAATGACGCTTTGGTTAATATAACGGTTGATGATATCTTAAGAAATGTTTCAGCAATAAGTATTAAGCGCTACGAAATGCCTTGGTTTAACACGAGTTGGCACTTTAGGCTCCCAATTTTAGTAAATACAAGCATTACAGTAACTGATTTGCCAGTAAGGGTAACAATCGATTTTGCTGATTATATTAGCGATTTTGATCCAAACTCCACAAGAGTAATTGAAAATATAAGCGAGGTTCCCGCTGAAATTTTGCCAGTAACACTAAATGAGAGTAATATCTTCTTTTTTAACTTAACAAGTTGTGATCCATCAACCTGCATTATTTCAGGAAATCCCCTTATAGTGCCTGGTGGCACAACCTATGGATACATAGATCCACTAAGTTTTGATATACCTAGCACAGCACAAAATGTTAGTATTGCTTATGCTAATGCCTCACTTTATATATCTCATCAAAGAACTTCTGATTTGGATGTATGGCTTGGTTATAATAACAGCGTTTCAAGCAGTAGCGTTCAGGTTATTGATAATGGAAACCTAATAACATCCTATTGTTCAGGAACTACAACGTCAACAGTAATTTCGCTTAATTGCGATCTTCTAGGATTGGGATTCAATAACATAGCTAATTACACTGGAAAGACATGGTGGATAAAAATATATGATAGAACATTAACGCGAGATGGTCAGCTAGAAGCCTTTAACATGACAATAAATGTTACTTGGCAAACCTCATCCTTAACAACTCAGCAAATAACTTGGATAATGCAAGGCACAACACCAGCAAATACTATGCGTTTATTTTACATATACTTTGACAATTTAACTTATGCTAAGCTACCTTCTAGCCTTCCTCCCCCAAGCTATGATCCTTCTGAGGTTAACGATGGTGTAACAATAAATGTTGAAGATATGCAATTGATTAGCAACATTACAAACATACAGGTTCCTATAGATGCTAATAGCAATGTAACAATACTCTTCACAGCTGGTAGTAACGTAGTTGGGAATTATACTGGTTACCTAAACGCAACTTTAGCGAACAATCCTAAAGGAACAAATTCTTCGTTTATCAACGTTACGGTAAGCTAAGCAAGGTTTAAAAATATGATCATATTCTCTAAAAAGTTTTAGACCTTAAATTTTCAATAACATTACTAGCCTTCAGTATTGCCTCAATAAACTGCTTTAATACGCTTTCTTCAATTGCAACTGCACCTACCGACCTAAATTTTTTCTCAGCTAGAACGTCACGTTTTGTCTGATTTATTCTTAGAATGATTTTATTATCTGCCCTTTCGATAACGTCTACCCAAATTTTTTCGTATTTAGAGACATCGATCCGCTCCTCAAATTTCTTTTTCTCCTTAACGGCATAGTAAATTTTTAGCGGACCCTTTTCAATGTACTCAACTTTTTTCTCAAGCAGAAGCCTCTCAAGAATTTTTGCTACAGTATGTCTATGCATATTCAAAATTTCGCTTAATTCCTTCACAGTATAGCCATACTTACTATTTCTTAGAACTTTCAATACCCTTTCAGCATTTTTCTCTTCGCTTCGATACCTCATATTTTTGTATATACAAGGATGTATAAAAATTATATATGTTGTGCAAAGAGTTGATAGTTTCTAATAAATTTAAACTTTGAGCCAAGAATTCAAAAATCAGCGCAATATAACTTAATAAAGATTCAACAAAACCTTTCTGACTTCTTTTTCAAGATTCTCTAAACTACCATCATTCAGGATCCTCACATCTGCTGCTTCTATCGCTTTATCTATCCCCAATAATCTTTCGTGCCTTTCTCTTTCTTCCAATTTTTTTAAGTCATCATCACTTCTATTTCTCTCTTTCAGTCTTGCAATTCTTTTATCCTTAGAGCAAACAACAGCTATTAGTTTAAAATTTTTAAATGCTTTTTTAAAAGCGCAAATTTCTTCGTAACCTCTAATACCATCGATGCAAATTTTTTCACAACTGATATTTTTAACCTTTTCGATAATTCGCTTGGCTACAGCATCTTTACCCTCCTTTTCTCTGACTTCTATAGCAACTTTTTCCAAATTCTTCCTTTTCAACTCTAAACCTCGTTCTTTAACTTCATCTCTAACCACGTCACCCATGCTAAAAATTTTAAACCCTAATTTTTTTAATATCTTAGCAACTTCCGTTTTTCCAGAACCAGGCAGGCCAGTTAGACCAATAACAATTCTATTACCCATTGATTTTTAAATTCCTCTTATTTTAACATTTTTAACATATTTCCTTGCAACTTCGGCAAATTTCTCTAAAACTTCGGGAGGATAAGGATCAATTTTCTCAAATGACTTATCTAACGTCTTTTTATTGTTAAATTGATTTATAACAAGTTTCTCTGCTCCCTCAATTGCTTTGCATATCCCTTCAACTTCTTTTTCCTGAATTAAACCAGGTACGGCAACAAACCTAAATTCATATTCTTTCATACTCTTAACTATTTCTATGCTCTCCTCTATTCTCCATGTATCGATATTTGCCCTTGTTACCTCTTT
>Ga0190367_1001046_pt1 | contig 17263 bp, 23 predicted proteins | sample 4872181011_MG_FD_171838 | JGI IMG/M metagenome (GOLD analysis project Ga0190367, IMG submission 171838) | Hydrothermal vent microbial mat bacterial communities from Southern Trench, Guaymas Basin, Mexico - 4872-18-10-11_MG | ecosystem: Environmental > Aquatic > Marine > Hydrothermal vents >...
GAGCTCTCCTAACATCACTGGGTATGACAATTCTCCCCTTCTTATCAACATGGAGTATATATTCCACAATTAACACCAAAAATACATAACTATATCCCACTATAAAAAGGTTCCCACAGAAATAAACAATCCCACTTGCTCCTCTGTATACCGTAGCAGGTTTTATATGTTTTCATATGTTTTTGCGACCAGTTTTTCTCTGAAAACTTATAATGGATATCTAGTGGACGTGCTCTAAGGAGTATGTGAGTGCTCTTGAGGGTGGTACCCGAATACTCCTGCGATGAAGGATGAAACCCAATAGAGTAGGAGAACCATAGGATGAACCAATGACAATCCATATAAAAACATATAAAGAGGCGAACCCTTCTAAATATCCTCCTCCAGTACTGGTATAGTGGAACTTTCTTACCGTTAATGGTTATTGTAAACTTCTTCTGTTTTCTACTCTAAACACATGGTATCTTATAGTAATGTTCCTCATTAACGTTATGAACTTTACAGTAACATTATCTACTAGCATTGCAACGTTATTCTCATTCACGTCAACAGCTAGATGCCCTCTAGGCTGAAACACTAGTTGTATAACTTCTAATTACTTTTGGATATTTTAATTACTTCTCTTGGTTTTAGACCACAAGAGACCACAAGAGGGGTGAACAAACCCTCCTAATAGGATGAAGTAAACGAACAAGTAGGAGGTCTAGGGGCAAACGGTGAAGGATCGTCAGCTAAGAAGTTACAGTCTCTCCATAACCACGTGTTTTACTATGGGATCTGGTATCTTATACTTATTATTCTCTTTTACTAGGTAACCGTATTTCACTAGGTTTTTGAGGAGTTCTGTGGATCTCTTATCTGTGATGGGCCCCGTTTTCGCTATTGTGTAGGCTTTGATGTCACTCCATGATGTTGCACCAAGGGCGGTAGCTTTCAGGATGGTGGTATATCGTTTTCTTGATGGAGCTATAACCTTCATTAACTCCTCTAGGACCAGCTTGGAGCCTTCCTCGAATACTTTATCCATTGCCTCTTTGTGTGAAAGTTTTCTTATGGCACGATAGTACCCGTAGTATGTTAGCCAACCAACTAGCCCATCAAATACTTCTACAACCTCCTCTAATTCTTTCGCATCAGGCTCTAAGTTAAGCTCTTTAAAGCCTTGTCTTAGAAAGTCTATGCTTTGTTCTCTGGTAAACCTGTCAACATATATTTCCCTCCTATACCTACCATATAGTGGTGCTTTAGTGTCGTCTACCCTGAGGAATTCTCTTAGAACTCCAACCTCACTACCTGTAAGTATGAATGTTATATTACTAAGGTTGTCTACTGCCCATGCAAGTATCCCATCGTATCTTACATTGGAGAATCTAAGATACTGAGCTTCATCAAATACGAAAACGAATCTCATACCATGCCTGCTACACCACGAGTTTATCTCAGAAAGTAGTGTCGTGAGAGGAATCCTCGCTGTAGGTTCTATTTCGACCTCATAGTCCTTTATGCGTATCTTCCTAATCCTCTCTAATGCCTCTTTTAAGTTAAACCCTAACTTTTCATACCACTTCATATACTTCTTAAAGCCCTCTACTAAATACTTTATAAGGTATGGCATTGTAACTATGTTCTCATTGTAGTATAGCTCTCTCACATCAACAAGAACGTAAGGTAGGTTAGACTCCCTTAAAGCCACATTCACTAAACTTGACTTACCAATACGGCGAACACCATAGACTACAATTAATCTCTCACCAAGCCTTAAAGCTTCAAGGACCTCACTAAGCTCCACATCTCTATCATAAAAATCCTCCCTTCGCTCCTTAGGAGCAACATCAAAAAGCATAACTGTCACCCCCTGATAGTAACTATCCCTCCCCGCCAGTAATAAGCTTCTTCCTATACGAAAAGATATAAAAAGATATTATCATAATTAATACTTACCAATGGTATCCTAGGGATCAAGTCTGAATGATACTTTTAAACTGGTTATCTTTAATTATCTTCTTCACTCTCTCATTTCTGGCTCTCCTGCTCTATCAGGTTTCATCCTTCATTGCGGGAGCGTTTAGGGGAGACCCAAAACTCCCCCGCATACGCATGTATGAATTTTAACCAAATATTCATAGCTCCAGCAACATCTCTATCAGCTATCAAACCACATTTACTACAAATCGCTAACCTATAGTCACAGGATAGTTTTTGTATAGCGCCTATGCTGGGAGAAGGAGGAACTAAACAAAAGTCATAAAATATCATAACCCTCAGATCCCTAGTTTCCATACTTTTACAGAGATTTAACAAGTCCACTAAAGTAATAGCGTAACTATATCTACTTGTCCATGGAACTATTTCTCTTGTATAAACCGCTGAAGAAGTGCTCAAATAAGCAAATAGTCTGGTATATTATGATTCGGTGAATAGTTATGTTGGTGAAGAGTGGGTAAGCTTATTAATTTGTGGTAGAATATTTTATATGTGGGTTATCTATGGAGATTGTGGTTGCTGTTGATGATCGTGGGAGAGTTCTTATTCCTAGGGAGGTTAGGAGAAGGCTTGGCATTAGGGGTAAGAGTAGGATGCTACTTAGAGTGAGAGGTGATGGTGTTATTGAGCTTATCCCCCTAGATAAGCTGTTTAGAGAGGTCTCTGAGATCTTTGAGAGAAGGTTTAGGGATTGGCGTGAAGAGGGCCATGAGGCAACAAGACTACTTAAGTCCTTGGTGAAGTAGTTGCAACTTGAAATAGCGGATACAGTATATATTATGGCATACTTTAGGCTAAGTGACCCTCTACATAGTGAAGCAATAAATATTATAGAGGGGCTGGGGTCTCATAGGAAGGTTTCTCAGGCATCACTATTAGAGCTAGATTTGCTTATGAAGTCTAGAGGCTTCACACCAGCTGAGAGATTGAAAACCTGGATACTCCTAGAGAAAGTAATCCCCATTGAAGCAGTAGAGGTGTTGAATCCTCAAGACTTTACCGTAGCAACAGTACTTACTGAAAAGTATGGCTTAGACTATTTTGACGCATTAGTAGCAGCACAATGCATAACGAGGAATGCAAAGCCAGTAACAACAGATGAAGACATCATAGAAGCTGTTTCCAAAACATCAAAAGATAAACTACTAAGTGAACTCAAAAACTTACATAAGGAATGAATAGGATAGTATAGTATGTGATCTCAATACTTCACTCAGTAAACCCTTCTAAACTCATAGAACTCTTTAGGCTTTATCCTAATAGGCTTAGGCTCCTTTAGAACATCCTCAATACTTGGTATAGGTTCCACAACTAACTTACCATCCTTAACCCTATATAGTACTCTCATGTGTGGCTTTAAGCCTAATTTTTCCCTAATCTCCTTTGGGGGACAATTCACCTTTCGAGCCCACTCGACCCTCAATGACCAAGCCAGATCTACTGGAAAGTAACTAGTACCGCTCGGTATATAAGTGTTTTAAGGAGAGAATACTTAGAAGGCCTTGACCTAATGGCTCTTTATGATTTCCAATGAAATATCACTTGATTATCGGTGTTACTGCTTTCCTGTTATTTCTTACTAGGACTCTTAGGTTGTATGTTATGCCCTTGTAGATGATTGATGGTGAGGTTAGTGTCTTCTCCCATACCTCGCTGACTATTTAATGTGTTTGCTATTCTTGTGTATCGTGTTTTGGGATAAATGCTTGTATGTTTTTAAGGTTATAGTGTAAACTCCCTGATTGTTTAATGTCTTTTCATCATCTACCTCCTTGGCTGCTACTAGTACTATTTTCTCTCTTGGCTTATAAGGGATCTTGTCTAGTTTCATCTCTAACTCGTACACTATCTTCTCAGCTTGCCTTCTCGTTAAACGTGCCCATTTCACTTCCCCTACTAGCATTTTCCTATTTAGGTCGTCTATGACCACTATGTCTACTTCGAGAGATTTATGCCACCACTTCCCCACCCTCGTAGGTGTAATATTTAGTTGTCCTAGTCTAGCTTGGTATAGGACTATATGTAGTACTATCTCCTCCCAGGCTAGTGGTGTTAGTGATTGATCTAGACTACCCCTAACGTACTCTAATACCTTGTCTTCTAACTCTAGCTCTAATGCTGTACGGTATCGTGCGTTATAGTGGAACCAGAATTGTAGTAGGTGATCCCTTATCTTATATACTGGTTTGGCCTTACCCACTACTGGTGTCTGTTTCTCAAGTATCTTCATCTCCATTAATACCTGGAGATACTTGTATAATGACTCTCTTGGTATACCCGTCCTATCTAGTATTTCACTAAACCTTGTTGCACCATTAGCTACCGCCTCTAGTATGGAATAGTATCTTGCCACATCCCTAACCTCCTCTCTGAGAATCCTCTTCGCCTCATCATAGTATGGTGAACCCTTCCTTAATAGGAGGCTCTTTATGTTCCACCAGATATCCTTCGAGGGGTCTACTGACGCTAAATAGCCTGGTACGCCACCAAATACAGCATAAAGTCTTACATGGTCTTCTACATTCCAGTTTGGAGTGAAAGCTGGTATGTAGAGCGGTGAAAGTTCATCCACTCTTAACGTTCTAGTAACTCTCCCGTAGAGTGGCGCCTTTTCAGATAACACCTTGTCCTCTACGAATGATACTATTGAGCCACACAGTATTAACATTATCCTCGTTTTAGACAGTACCTCATCCCACATGGACTGTATTAACGATAACAAACCTTGCCTTACACGTGTAGCATACTGGAACTCATCTATTACGACAACAAGTCTCTCCTTTAGGGCTAGATTGGCTAGGATTCTTAGGAGCTTCCTCCACGAGTCTATGGGTTGTACCCTCAAAACTGGCATGTTTAGTGCTTCTGCTATTCTCTCACTAAACTCTCTCATAAGCTCCCTCTCTTCAACCTCCTCAGCTAATAGGTAAACTCCTCTCTTACCTTCAAGAAACTTCTTGAGTAATGCAGTCTTACCAACCCTCCTCCTACCATAAACTACAATTAGAGATGCTTTTTCCCCTCTCCACGACTCCTCAAGTAGTTTAAGCTCAAATTCCCTATCAATAAACCCTTTAGCTAGCATACTCTCGACCAGTCTACTCTAGAGTAGTCTACTCTAGAGTATATTAATCTATATGCCACAAAAGACCTACTACATAGTCAGGGTGATTTACCTTACCCATAAAGGATAGGGAAATATTCTAATTGCTTACGTTAGTATTGTTAAGTATAGTTTTGTTAGTTTTCTTACTACATGTTCTGGTTTGTGTTGTTCTGGTAGACCCTGTATTATTTTTTCATCCCATCTTACTACTTTTAAGCCACAGGCTAAGGCTTCTAGTGCTGTCTTGCTTAGTGCTGGCACCCACCGGTGGTCTATGAAGTACTCGTACCTGTTTAGTAGTAGTGGTAGTTTTCTGTAGGGTATTATTGTTTTCTCGCGGTTTACTATGTCTAGTTTTAGGTTTAGCTTTCTGGCTACGTTTATTGCCCATTGTTGGCTTGTTTGGTGTTTTGGCTCACTTGAGGTTATGAAGAGTGCTGTTCCCGGGCTTCTCAGTTCTGGTTTTGGTTTGAAGAGTTCTGTGTCTACAGGGTTTGGTAGGTAGTGGGTGTTCTCGGGTGCTCCCTCTAGTAGGTCTGGTGTCGAAACGATTATTAGGTCGGCTCTCCTCCAGTACTTTTGCTTCTGTCTCCACTTGCCGCGGATGTCTGAGCCGTGGTAGTGTAGTATAATCTTCTTCCATGGGTACACTATTTTCAATATTGGGATGAGCTTGTCTAGCATGTGTACGTGTATTATATCGTATTTTCTCGCTTTCAATAACGCTATGGTTGCAAATTCTTTGCTCCCACAGTCTAATAGTTCACCGTAGACTGTTAGGCAGTACTTGTCTAATGCTCTTCTAGCAATGACCCATGTATTCCAGCCTAAGAGTTTAGCCTGGTACTTTGCTATCGTACTGGCTATACTCGCAGGATTCCATATGTGTAGTACTTTCACTTCTCCCAGACACACCCCTTCCAGGAAAGATGGTTAAGTTTTCCCTCTTCTTAGGCTTAGTTTTCTTGTTATGAGTAGTCTTCTCTTACGCATATAGGTTTCTACTAATCTCCCTAGCTCCCTCTCCAACTCCTTCACGATAGCTGGCTCTACAGGTGCCAGGTTCTCTTTCTCATATGGGTCTCTCTTTATATTGTAGAGTTCTATTACACTATTGAGCCATATTCCACTATACTTGTCCATTGCATCCTCTAGTGTTGGTGAGTACACTAACTTATAGTCCTCCTTTACTATCGCGTATCTTCTATTTGCTGTTGAACTCACTGCTAGAATACTCTCCCTTGGCTCAACTTCTCCTCGAGCCAGCTCTACCAAGTTTAACCCGTCATGTGAGTAGTTTGTTTTCACTCCTAGCAGGCTTAGTACTGTGGGGAGTAAGTCTACGTGTTGTGCCAGGTGCCTAACCCTTACTCCTCTTGGTACCTCTGGTCCAACTATTATTAGTGGTACTTTTAGTACGTCTTGGTATAGCCCGCCATGCCCTATGAACACACCATTCCTTACCAGATTGTCTCCATGATCTGCTGTTAATACTATATATGTTTCGTCGTATATGTTTAGTTCTTTAAGTCCTTCAATGAATTCTTTTAGATAATGGTCTACATAGCTTATTGCAGCATTATATCTAGGCTCTACTTCACCAACATACTTTATTCCTTTAAGATGGTATTCTAGTACTGCCTTACGCCATAGAGGATTCTTTATCCTCTTAGCCATCTCCTCTACTGTTTCCCCTTTCTCTCTTGGTTTAAATTTTTCTAGGAAATATCGTGGTATCTTGTTGAGAGGTGTATGAGTATCCCATAAGTGTATTAGTAGGAGGAAGTGTTTACCTTCCTTAACTGTTTCCCTTACTAGGTCTAGTGCTATATTGAAGTAGCTTGGGGCATTCTTACCCCAAAAGACCCCAACTCTCTTGAAGAAGCCATATAGGTGAGGGTACAGTATGCTTGGGGAGTGTATGAGCACTTCCTCTAGTAGCCTTCTAGCCTTAGGGTATTTTAGGAGCAATTTTGGCTGACTACTATGTTCCGCAAGTTTATCTGGTTCACCATACACATCGTACCCTCTACGATGCCACCTCCCAATCCAGTCAACAGCTATAGTTCTATAGCCCTCTCTCCGTAGTATCTCGGAGAGTAGCAGGGTACCAGTCATCTTGTATACTAGTAGGTATTTACGGGTAACCTCAGCACCATGCCTTAGTATACCATGGGTTAAAGGGTGCCTCCCAGACATAATGGTTGTTATTGAGGGGTCTGTTTGATCCACTGTAGCATAAAAGTTTTCAAATACCAAGCCCTCTTTACTAAGCCTCTTAACGTAAGGGTCTGTCTCTAAACTATAACCATAAGTTGATAGATTTCTAGCCCTCAAAGCATCAAAAATCACTATCACAACATTGGCCTTTCCAGCCATTCCTAGATTCACACTCATATATCATTATAAACGTGTAGCCTTAACCATTGTCCATTCATCTCTATCATATTCGTTTGCTAAGCTTTTATTCTACCTTTAGTGGGGGATAGAACTATTAACTCTCTTGTATTTAGTTTTTCTTTAATTTTAGGCCATACTCTTAGTATTTTATGCCAATCTTTCAAATCCTCTGTAACCACAACATCTATATTGTTTTGTGCAACTAATGCAGCATGAATAGAGTCATAGGTTATACCTGTTAATGCCGCTATTTCCTTAGCATATCTGAAAGTGTCTCTGTTAACTTCTAGTATTGTTAATGGCAGATTTAGGTATGATTTTACAGCTTCATATGCTGCTTCAACATTAAGCTTGGATAATGCTCCATAAAGCTCAAACAATACGAGCTGTGAGCCATAACCAGTAAACTCTTTTAAAGTAAGTAGTTCGAGAACACTATAACATTTCTTGTAATAGTCTGGATGCTTTAAAGCTACATATACGAAGATATCGGTATCAATGTAGACTCGTTTCTCTTTCAAGAGACTCCTCAATAAGCTTCACCGCATCAATCCTTTTAGGACCACCAAGAAACCTGTCGGCGATAGTGGAAAGCCTCTTTAAGGCATCAGAGCCCCTAATAGGCTCCATGACGATTTTACCGTCAACTACTCTAACTAGTAGCCTATCTCCAACACTTATCCCGAGAGCCTCCCTAACCTCTTTAGGGATAGTAACCTGAAACTTCCTTGTAATAACAACTTCGACCAAGAGTTCTCCCTCCTACAGTACTACAGTAGTACCATAAGATTAAAACTTTACCGTATACTATGTTAAGAGGTTATCTTGACTTTCGTCTCTACTACACCTATTGATGGAAGTTTGGTTAATGAACTATAGCATGAAAAGTATAGTAGTGTTTTATCCTCTTCTAGGAGTACTAGTTCACGTTTTGGATTTGAGAGAAGAGAAGACCTGTATATTGAGTAATGGTACCATAGAGGACTTGATATTTTAGTATAGTTGCCTGTTAGGATTCGTGATAACCTCCTTAACATTGATAGTGTAAATGGCATGTGATTAAATATTTTACTTAGCATTCTAGATGTCAAGTCTTCTTTGGGCTCCATGATGGGTTTTTCTGATACTTTCTTGAGGTCATGGGGATTGTCTACTTTAGCGTAGGCTAATCCTAAACTTCTCTGTTCACTCGTCCCAGCAATGTAGAGTAGTAGGATGAGGTCTCCGTATAGGATTACGTCTGGATGGTTTACTCGGTCACCTTCCCATTCATACTCTGGCTCGAGTACTGGGTTTCTCTTGTACTTTTCGAAGTGAACTCCATCCTTTGATACTGCAACACCTATCCTCACTTTCCCATCGCTACCTAGTGCTGAGTAGTACATGTAGAAAGCTTCATTAACGTAGATTACTGTTGGTGTAGCTACATCTCTACGATCTCTCGTACCCTTTTCCCACTCTAGGTCTGGATCAGGCTCTAGTATCGGGTTATCCCCGTATTTCTCCCATTCTAGACCGTTCTCTGAATATGCTACTCCAATCTTAACCTCCTTTACACCATTCCTTACTCTCGCTCCAGCGTAGTATAGGTACCATCTACCATTATGGACTAGTACGTCAACGTCTGCTATGTGATGTGAGTCCCAACTATCCTGTGGCCCCCTGTTTAGGAGTGGGTTTCTCACCCCTTTATCTGTAAAGTCTATTCCATTATTTGATCTTACAAGGTATGGTAGCTCAGCATGGTCTGGAGGGTAGGGTGTGTAGAAAAGCCAGTACTTGTATCCTAGGTATCCTTCAGGAAAGTATATTACTTCAGGGTGTACGCAGCCCAGTCCTTCACCTTTTGGTAGTTTAAGTTTGCGCTTGTAAGGTGAGACCTTAATCTCTACATTACATGTTTTATTGTTAGTCATTTCTTCTCCTCAATTTCATTGTCTAGGCGTTTTCACTCTTTGTAGTCGTTTCGCTATCTTCCAGTATATTGTATAGTTTTTCACTTTAACACTGCTTTCATTGAATGCTTTCTTGATTGTGTTTATGGAGTCACTGTCTACGGGCAATGGTAGTCCTAGTAAGTACATGGCTAATGGTGTTACGATGTGGTTTTCTACTCTCTCAGGCCAATCTAATGGCTTAATCTGTCTACGTTTAGGCTTGTATACTAGTACTCCTTCAGGGTGGTGTGTTGGTACCTTGGACTTGAATAGTGTTAGCCCGAATACTCCGTTTCCTGTAAGTACTACCCCCTTATCGTATTCTGGGTAGACTATTAGGTGTGGTGCGCGATGAACATAGGGCCCTTTGAATACTTCTTCTCTCAGCTTTACATCGGCTATGCCATCATGGCTCTTTAGTATCTTGGCTACTTCTGGTATTATCTTTTCATCTTTGACTATTACCCCGTAGGAGTAGTGTGAGGGGGAGAATGCTTTAGATAAGACTGGGTCTATTCTTGCTCCTAAAGCTAGTCCTTTCCCTGTTAATGCTTTGTATATTTTCTTTATGGTCTTTCTAACTATACCCATTCTTCGGTGGGCTATGATCTTGACTAGTGGTTTTGGTAGTTTAACACGGGTTATTGGGTCTTTGAATCCATGCATCCCCATTACAAGCTCGTCATGTCTCTTTATCTCTCTACCCTTACCTAACCTTATGTAGCCATGCTCATACAGTACGTCGTTAACACTTACTACGTAATCGTATATTCTGAAGCCGTGATCTGAGACTATTATTAAATGGTCTGTGTTTTCATAGAGTTTTCTAGCTATTTCATTAACTCTCTTGAAGACTCTAGACTCTCCTTCAACTAGCTCTCTATTTGCCCTCTCCTGGAGTAGTGCTGGAAACTTATGTAACATAGTGTCTGGTACGTTGAGTGTTAGCCAGTATAGTCTCCATGGAAACCTGTCTATTGTTTCCTCTAAAAACACCATATAACTATCCAGTATGTTACATAAGTGGTCTAGGTATGTGACGTCATAGTATATTTCTATCTTATGCCCCTCTAGTAACTTAGCATACTTACCCATAGATTCAGGATAATACGTTACTTTTGGTGTAAAGAAGAGGTGGCTTACAACATTAACTCCTTTAACAGGTATTATTGGATAGTCTGGTATAGGGTTAACCATTATTGATGGTGTCTTCTCGAAAGCAAGCATTTCATGTATTCTTGGATGCTCAAGATCTAATGCTGTGTATAGTTTCTGTTCATAAGTCTCTAAGTTTATGTACATGAAGTCGAAGATCCCATGTTTCCCAGGGTTTACTCCTGTAAGAATACTAGACCATGAGGGTGGTGTTGAGGGTGGGAAAGCGTAGAGTACTGACTTGTAGGCTTCATTTAGCAAGTTTTCTATGAAAGGTATGTCACCCTTACTAACTAGTTTATTAAAGTAGCTCCATGATAGACCATCTAGACCTAGAACCGCCACTCTACTATCCTTCTTCATCAGCGTAAACCCTTTAAGCCAATGAGTTTAATTGATACTTCTCTCTTGTGTTAAGAGTTTAACCTTGTGAAGCTTAAAACACTTTCCCTAGTCACATAAGAATTCATATTTGTCTCTAAGTTGAGTAATGTTTGAGTATAGTCTTTCCTTTAACTAGGATATAGTAGGGTTCTATTGTGTGGGCATAGTCTTCTACAAAGTAGGATAGGCTTGGAATGTTAGCTCCAAGCATGTAAACTTTACGTACATTATCCTTCTCTTTAAGGCTTAAGAGTGTCATGTACAATAGTGCTGCAGCTATACCATTCCTTCTAGCCTGTATTGTCGAGGCAGCATATAATCTATAGGCTTCCCCCCTAGTATCATCTATTAGGAAGAATTCTCCAGCAACTACTTCACCAGCTTCTCCAGATACGGCGAAGTATAGTTTACCTTTACCACTATTTAGAAAACAGTCTAAATGCTTTTTCACTAAGTTCAAATCGTATTCTACATTCTTTCTTGACACAACCTCTCCTAGAAGTCTAGTAAAATGGCCTATGTCACTTGTCTTAGAGGACTCTACGTACTCTATGTCTCTCTTTAACCCTTTTCTTATGAGCCATCTTGCATCCTTTGGCAGACTCTTTAAGTCTAATCTATCAGGATAGGTTATGTACGTGTATTGCACTATTATGTTCCACCTTCTCCATATAAACGGTCTTACATCATTTATTATTGGGTGGTTAACTATCCTCACTATAGACGACTTCTCGAAAACAGCTCTTTCAAATACTCTTACAGCGTCCATGTAGGCTCTTAATGATAACCTATTCTGTAGCCTTAACCCTAGAAAGGGTATGTCTGGTATGTAGGAGTCTAGTAATGTGAACAAGAGTTTCCTACGCTTAACGAATAAGGAGCTGAGGACGGGTGTTCCATCCTTAGATGAAACTATGACTCCTAAAGCATCATTTGGTATTAAACATTCTATTTCATGGAATATGTTACTCTTATAGTCTACGTTAGAAAAACTCTGATTACTTTAAACCATCCACTCTTGTCTACATAGTGGTATTCCACTAGGTTAACCTCCTACTACTCCAACTCCTTAAACAATTATTAACTTAACTTTAAAAGAAAGGTAGACAAACAGAAGCTTATCTACATAATAGTTCCTTGAGTATTATGATAGCCTGTACTTTGCTTAATAGTCTATCTAGTTCTCTACGCACATCATCATTTGAAACCCAGTTTATTGGGTGAACTAGTGCTACACTAAGCCCCCCACTATTAACATGATCTACCATTTCATCTATACTAGCCTTGACTCTTCTAGAAAATGGTTCAACACAGAATACTTAAGGTATATAAGTGAATTTATTATCAATTACCTTGATTTCAGCCTTCATCCCCAGGTGTATTACTTGAGAAATACTTTAATCCAGCCTTGATCCCCCATTTAATGTGTTTTTCTGGTTCATAATGCCAAGCATGTTTTCTACTAAGCTTCCTCTCTCTATGTCCATGCTTTGAGGATTCCTCCATATTTACACCTAGACCTCTCTTAACTCTCTCTAGCCCCTTAAAGAGCCCAGCCTCATTAGTGACTAAGTATAAGTGCATACCTACTTCAAAACCGTAGTCTGTTAATGTTTTTACGTAGTCTCTACTGGGTAGCGTAATATACTTGGAGAATATGGAGACATTCACATCAATACTTTTAAGGTAACAGATAAACTTATAGAAGTGTTCTAAGTAACCTAGTATCCTCCAGTGAGGAGCAACGGAGTTCTCATTTAGATAGTTCAATGTGGGTTTAATTAGCCTTGATAATCTGTTTTTATCATTCCTGTTATAGGCGTTGTCACAGTCGATTCTTAATATAAGCGGCAAGCATATTACACCTTACGGTGGCTATATTGTTAATTAATAAGCTCCTTTATTTCGTTTTTCTATTCTGCTAGGAATTTATTGGGAAGAACTTTAAAATATTCTCTTCTAGCAATTCCTTTACGACTAAAGGGTAAACTAAGCTATGATGATAGTGTATACACGTCTACCGATAAATAATACCTGTGTTTTAGCGGGTTAGTGACTGTGTCTAGAAGTCAGAGTGTTGGTGCTCATGTTAGGCTTAAGTATGCAACCCTAGTCAACTTTATCTCTAGAGTTATCAGCTCGCTAGTAAACCTGCTATTCATAATAATTGTTATTAGAAGGCTTACTGTAGAAGAGTTCGCCATATGGACTCTTATATTCAAGTATGTTGGTTATGTTTTACCATTCGTTGTAGTATACACTTACTGGCTTCCACGAACAATAGGTAGAGGTGTTAATACAGCTAAAGCTGGACTACTATTAGCTGTGAGTTTAGGATTAGGTTCAACACTAATATATCTAGGCCTGGTTTATGAAGTATCAGTAGCATTTAACCATCCATTCTATATTCTAGCTCTTGCAGGTCTAATGGTGCTAGAGGAGTATGTGTTTAAGTGTTTAAGCGCTATATCTATAACCCATGCACCACAGTATATTGGCTACTCACAGTTAACCTTGAGGATAGTTCAGACTCTTTTAGCATTCCTCCTAGTATACCTTTATAGAATGGGGCTTTATGGGGCAGTATTATCGGTTATTGCTGGTAGACTTGCAGTACTAGTACTATTATTCGTGTTAAACAGATATATTATTGAGAGTTCAAGACTAGACTTAAACACAGTTAAATTGTGGGTTAAGAGGTCATGGCTGCCAATATTAACGAGCTTCATAACAACTCTTGCAACTTACGATGTACTGATAGTTAGAGTTATATCTGGGAGGGAGGAGCCAATAGCTTATTATGGTGTTATTGCGGCATTTCTAGGCTTGACCGTACCAGCTTTACGTATAACCTCAGCATTATATTCTAGGTTACTAGCTAGACGTGATATTAGAGACTTCTATGAAGCATACTGGATTTCATTCATGCTCATAGTCCCTATGGTTGTAGGTATATTAGTTTATAGTGAACCGCTAATAGCGATATATAGTGTTAAATATCTTGGGGCAGCATTGGCTCTCAAAGTATTCGCTTTAGCAATGTTACCAGAGTTACTCACACGTCTCTTAAGGACTACTTTGAGGGGTCTTGAAACTAGGGACTTAGAATTCTCTTCTGATTATGGTTTTGAACTGACAGAGACTGCACTCTTCAAGGTACCAATACTTGATTTAGCCCTGACAATAGTGTACTTAGCTCTTGTAGGCTTAGCCTCTACTGTAATAACTAAAGCTGTACTACTTGTAGCAGTGTGGGGTTTAGTATACTTGCTCAGACAGACGGCTTTAATAATTTTATTCGTAAGGTTATTGAAGAAGGAGTTCAATGTATCATTAGACTACATTGCACTGTTAAGAATGATAATAAAGTTTGTGATAGCCAGTATGGGGATAGTGATAGTGGGCTTTCTCTTCCCGGTTAAACCAGAAGTTAGCATATGGATGTTAATGAGAGGACTGGCACCAATGGTAGCATTATCTGCTCTAGTCTACTTCTCACTACTATATGTGATTGATGACAAGTTTAAAACATTACTGAAAAGCAGCATAAAACAATTGAAAAGAAGGGGGATAATAGGCGACTGAGTATATGAAATATAATATTTATATACCGAGTTATACCAATTAGAATCTGGTGACCCCGTTTTGGCTGTTGAGGGTCGAGTGGGCTCGAAAGGTGAATTGTTTCCTCCGAAGGAGATTAGAGAGAAACTTGGTTTAAAACCACACATGAAGGTGATATTCAGGATTAAAAATGGTAAGTTAATTGTGGAACCTATACCAAGTATTGAGGATGTTTTAAAAGAGCCTAAACCCATTAAGATAAGGCCCAAAGAGTTCCATGAGTTAAGGAGAGAGATTTCGAGGAAAGCTGAGTTATGAAAATTTTACTTGATACAACATACCTGCTACCATTAATAGGAATATCGGTTGAAGGGATACCTGACGACATGCTATTGAGGCTCATTAATAGGAGATATAAAATCTACATAAATTATATTGCATTATTTGAGCTTTCAGCTAAGGGAGCAAAGTATATTGCTCAGGGAAAGTTGATGCCTGATAGAGTTTTAAGGGGAATAAATGCATTAATCCATGATGAGAGAGTGAAGAAGATAGAACCTACTGATACAGACGTGTTAATGACAGCATTCAGACTCCGAACAAAAATAAGGGATTTCATAGACTGCCTAATTCTCTCAACAGCACTACATTACTGTGACATATTACTAACTGAGGATGAAGAACTTCATAAACTTAGGGATAGCACTTGGTTTAATGAGTTCAAGGAGGGAATAAATCCTGATATAAGGGTTATGAGTTATACTGAATTCGCAAAAAGACATACACGATTATAGCAAAGCGGGCATCAGGCTTGGTGAAACCTTTGGTGGAGAATTACTTGTCATAGCTAGGAAGAGGGGCTTTAAGATAGGTGAGTGCCTCTATAAGCCTCCACCAAGAAGGAGCCAACCAAGAATAGGTGGAACGTTAAAAGCTAACCTTAGAATAATGTGGGCGACATTGAAACTTCTTGTATATTACTTTCTTGGGTGAAACTGAACTGTAGTATTTACGTGAGTTAGTAATTACTATGTCCTTTGGAAAAGTAAGAGGCTGGAGATAAGGTGGTGTTGATGGTTAACTACATGTTTTATATTTTCTGACTAGCTTTAGTATTTGCTCTTTTTCAGCATTGGGTAACATTTGCCAATAGTTTGGACCTATAATGTTGTCTATTAATCCTTGAAAAGATCTTAAGTCGTAAGATAGTAAGTACTCTATTTTGAACTCTCTCATGGCGGCTACTGTTACAGCATCAGTGTAGCTAAATCCCTTTCTCCCTAGATTTTCTTTAAATATTTCTAAAGCCTTCATTTCTAAGTCGATATCAGTGTATAATACTTCAACTACGCCTTTATCTATGAACACTTCTAAGAATACTCTGGATGTTTCAGGAGCTATCTTGTATTTGAGTATGTTGAGTGTTTCATCTAGTATATGGTTTGTTATGAATGCTTTGCCCCATTTGCCTTTAACGAGATGTGTTATGAGCCCTAGAGAGTCGAGGTGATGTTTATCTCTTAGACTGTAGAATGCGAAGAAAACTCCAGTATCAACTAGAACGGTCATACTAGTCTTCACCGTATAGGTATTTATCAATGTCTTCTGCTCGTGTTTCACCTACATCTCTAGCATACTTCAAGGATGCTAAAACATGGTTTAAGTCTCCCTTTACCTTATCGAGTTCCCTTTCAGCAACACTTAACGCAAACCTTAAGGCGTCAGTAAGGCTTTTACATTTAAGGAGTTTAGCTATTCGTTCAAGTCTCTCCTTATCCTCAATACTAACTCTAATAGTTGTGTACTTCAAAATGCAGTCCCTTAGTAATTATCTTGACGTAGACTATATAAACATTACTACATATCTACATATAGTACAATATATTTAACCTCAACATTATACCCAAGAGCCATGACACATAAATAATCTGGAAACGTGATGCACTATTTAGATTTCCTTGGCTTTAAATATATGTGTATGGGTAATGGTGAATTGCTATAGGTTACCTTTGCTCGTTCTTTTCTTATCCTTTCTGTCCTTCACATATTCTATTATATGTTTTATGTGGTTCTCTCTTCCCTTTAGCCTATTTAGTAGTTTTTCATCAGCTGTATACACCACTGTATTATGTTTCCTTGCAAGCACTATATAGTAGGAGTCGTAGGCTGTGACATGGTTTTCAATAGCATATTTTAGTGCTTCCCTAACTAGATCGAACTCTATATCCACATATGTTACGCTAGCCTCCCCAAGATACTCTAAAGCCTTAACAGCATTATCCTTATTAAGTATGTTTCGTATAACATACTTTCTCATACTATTAGCGAACTCTAAGATAGCATATACAGGTGCTATAACGTTAACTCTACCATAAAGATGATCATCTCTAAGAACTACTGCGTACTCTGAATATTCCTCAGGAATAAACCATTTAACAATTACATTAGAGTCGGCAACAACCACTCGTGTCCTATCCTTCATCCCTATCCTCCCTAATGAACTCAGCTGAGAGATTACCCTTAACGACACCAATACTTCGCTTAAACTCTTCAATCTCCTTAATGAGCCTTTTAGCCTTCTCCTCTCTAACTCTCCTAGCAAGATACTCCCTTATCTCCTCAGCATAGTTTATACCAAGCTCCTCCAACTCCTCCTTAAGCTTACGGGGAACCCTAACACCAATAACAACACTCACCATAAACACCCCCAAGTAAACAGTGACACACAAATATA
>Ga0190367_1001047_pt1 | contig 17260 bp, 20 predicted proteins | sample 4872181011_MG_FD_171838 | JGI IMG/M metagenome (GOLD analysis project Ga0190367, IMG submission 171838) | Hydrothermal vent microbial mat bacterial communities from Southern Trench, Guaymas Basin, Mexico - 4872-18-10-11_MG | ecosystem: Environmental > Aquatic > Marine > Hydrothermal vents >...
CACCCTATTCAGATCATCGTCCAATAGGTAGAGTCTACCGTATGCGCCTACTACCCTAACTTTGCTAATTAGGATGGTGGTTCTACCAATGAACGTCTCATTTAAATAGGCGTAGGCGTAGTCGTAGCTATTGCTAACGTAAACCCACTCCTCACCACTCCACATCAGGGGATCAATAAGGTAGCCCTTGATAGGAAGCCATGAATCTTGCCCCGGATAGACCTCAATATACTTTCTAAGCCATGAGAAATCGAGCTTAAACGATGTCTCTCCTTCTCCAGCCTCATACCCTTTCTCCGATAATGTGGTGGTTATATTCCATTGAACTTTAATGTTTAACTTAGTTCCGTTATTCAGCACAGCATTAACGTATACTTCTGTAGGCTCAACCCTCTCATAGTATGCCTCCGCTACATACTTTTTATCATTTGGCACAGTTATCGATACAGTATCACTATATGTAGTTATAATCGTAGAATTGTTCTCATCCTTTACGATCCACTTCACGAAACAAAAGCCATCTAGAGGCAAGGCCTTAAGCGTAACGGTAAATGCTGAAGAGCCTAAACTAGTATTCACTTTATTAACTAATTCAAATGGAGTGACATTTAAGCCCATAAAGTCTCCGATATATGATATATTTACATTTAACTCGCTTCCTGAAACATCATATGCCTTAATATTTAGTATACTTGTATATGCATATTTCTCATAATATGCCGTCAGTATACCGCCTTCGTTTATCCAGCCCGTATCAAGCGTTATAATATCTCTGCCGTTTAACATCCATTTAACAAACCTATAAACTCCGTATTCGCCGAGACTACTATGTGCAATGCACCTTATCAAACACCCCAACTCAGTTAGGTTAAAGATATATGGAAAATTAGCATACCTAGTGTAGCTTTCATTACTCAATCTATAGGCGAATTCAGAGCCATCAAGCTTAGCCGGATAGACATCAACATATAATATGTCGCTACCTCCACCGCCTGTTTCGACGCTGTATCTGATGATTATCTTTTCCCAATTTACTGATTCTAATTGAAGGTATCCTGAGCCACTATTAATTCTTCCCCAGACTGAGATGTTGTATGGCATGTCGAATACTTCGTAGCGGTAGCTGTGCTCTGAGAAGCCCCCAGAGAAGGTGTAGTTCCACGAAACGATTGTAAAGTTCCCGATAGAATGATAGCCCGATGAACCGCTGAACTCTTCGTTAATATCCCTCGTGAAGCAGTCGCTATTATAGTAAGCCAAATGAACAAGCATGTCATCGAAATACCCTTTAAACCAGCCACCCATATACCAAACAGAGCAGTTCTCTAGAACTCCGGAAATATTTTTGCCGTAGACCCGGAACACGGCTATACGGGGATAGAAGTTAGACCAAGGCGGATAATATTCTACAAAATCTCCATCACTAAAGTTGAAGGTTAAAACATCGCTAACATACGAGTAGTTACCTGCCATCCCGTCAGATAAAAAGAAGGAATCTTCAGCTTTAACTTTTCGACTGTCCCATACGTGAGCTATCGGTCTGAAGACTAATATCATTTTACCTCTGTGCTCTATATCGGGTTTACATGTACCGTAGTGCTGGATTATAAAGAGCAACAAGAGAAACAAGATGAGCAGTGTCAGTATCTTCCTCATGGATTAACACCTAAAATCCTGATCTCGACAACAACTGTTTCTCCGTCCTCCCAGCGAACGTCCCAACCGAAACGCATGAATATTCCATATCTCCCCTCCATCTCAGGTAGAGGCAGAAGTCTTTCATCACTTAGATCTCTAGTAATGGCATAGAATCCTAGCTTGAATACCCCTCTTGCGAAGCGTCCGTCGCTTAGCTTTGCGCATGTCTCGTTTATGTAGAGTATATGCTCCATATTCGGGTTCTGCACAATGCCTTCAAGCTTCATAATGTATTGGTTGCTATGGAATCTCCTAAAGCAGTAGTTGAAGGTTGCCACGTGTTCCCAGCCCCCTACGACAATTCCACCATAGCTCCTCCACCATAACCATATACCACTAACATTCCAATCAAACTCGAGAAACACATCAACGATAACAGGCCTTATTTCAGGATTGGTGAAATTATAGAAAATAAGCTTATGATCCTTTAATTTAGCATAGCAAGTCCATAAATCTCCACTATGATTCCATGAGTACGGTGGAAAATACCATATTCTCCTCACATACGGTAATCCCCTTAATCCTAATACATAGTGTATCTCTACTTGCTTCATTTCCTTGTTTAACGTTACTGCAGGGTACTTGTAGTAGCTATAGTACTTGATTGTGCCGTTCCTATATGCTACCGCATACCATCCCAGCCACCAGCTGTGTGTTTCGTTTAGATAAACGCTCCAGTTGCCATGGAGTACACCTTTCTTTAAGACCGTAGGTAATCTTATAGTTTTACCATTTATAAAGGCGAAATTCGCATGATTAGATGTAATCAATATACCTTCTTCGAGGCTTTCCTGTTCATATACTGCATATATAGTTAAATTTTCCCTACTTAGATACAGAAAAAACGTCGAATTATACAATGTATTATTCACCATTACTCCAATGGGCCTATATAGTACATTACCTTCTATGAAGGGAGAGATTGAGACCTTAAAACTAACCTTATCCTTATACCTAATTATATAAGGAGGGCGAATGAACGTTCCATTAATTATAATGGGTCCATTGCCATTAAAACGTACATAGAAATATGCTCTTTTAAATACCGCTTCTACTGTAGTATTCCCGTTTACTTTTAATGTAATAGGTGTTTCTCTCCTAATAATACTATTGTTTATACACCAGTAATAGAACTCATAGTCACTGCATGCTGTTGCATTTAAGGTAATAGTAGCAGCACCTATAGTATTATTAAATATGTAAATACCTTCTTTTGGTGAGATGTCGCCACAGCCAATTTTTCTGATTACCACCTTTATTATATTCTTCTTAATGCCATAATTATTGTGAACAAAATAGCAAATAATAAGACCTATGAGCATTGCTATTATAATAATTATTAATAAGATTATGTATTTTGACCTAATCATGACATATGTCCCTCACTGTCTCTACATAACTATTATTATCTATCCCCCTATTATTTTACAAAAAAATATATAGTTAAACGTGTTTGGGTATTCCTACCCTATTATATAGTTTTTTGGTAATAATTCTTGAGAGGAAAATATGATAATTGCTCCATATTCTGGGGGAAAAGGAGGAGTAGGAAAAACCACAATATTAACATATCTATCCCTGCTTTTAAGTTCAAAATTTAAGGTATTAATTATCGATGCTTCTCCAGACTACGGTATAAGCTACATGCTTTTGAAGTATCCCGATCCACCTTATTTTAAAGATGTAGTTAGAGGTGATTTAAGTATACGCGAGTCTATAAGCCGCTATAAGTTTACATTAGAGGATATAAGTTATGATTTTTACATGATACCGAATAAAGGTAGCATACGATGTAATCTTTCCGATAATGTATTGAAGCAGATAAAAGACGTTTCAAGAGAATACGATTTCATTGTTATAGATATACCTTCATGGCAAAGGGGAGATATTAGATATCATAGATTAACGCTCATATCAAATGTTTTGTTGATTGTAACTACTCCGCTTGTTAATCATGAGCCTGAGATGCTAAACATAGAGAATGATTATCTGAAAAGAAAGAAAATAATACTTTATGTAATAAATTGTCCAGTTCCAATACCTTCTAAAGTGATAAAAAATACATCTAGGCTTGTAAATAATGGTAATGATGTATATATATTTCCCTATGATCCAGCTGTAGCTCTATCGGTAGTATTTTTTGAAAAATCCCTCAAAGCTATATCTCGGGATTTTCAGAAACCTTTGTTAAGTTTAGCCTTAAATCTAGTAAGGTGGAAGTATGAGTATACATAAGATACCGATTCCCCGAAATAGTAAGGTAGTTCTAGATAAAGCTGAGGAGATAGAGTCTGAGCTAAGCCTAGAGGAGATTAAGGAGCTAATAAGGCGATTGGGTGGTGATCCATCGTTCATTGATAAATTAGAAACTGAAATTGAAAAAATAAATAACGAAATAAGTGAGCTAGAAAGGAAAATACAATCGTTGAAAATTACACGTAATAAATTATTAAAGTTGAGAAAAAGGTTAATAGGTATAAGCTAGTCATGTTATATGCACTAAAGAAATTTAATCAAAAACTAAATAAATTAAATATACAGCACATTAAAGTTAATGAAATCTTAAACTCAGGAAATACAGGTAATCCTAAGCAGATACTGGTTGACGGCGCCTATAGGATAATAGAGTTAGAAAGTGGTAAAATAGTTATTCAGAATGATGTGGTGAGAGTTTTTCAATCAAATAAAAATCACTTATATCCTCTTGCTCCACTATTTGAATATAGCGAATGTCAGGAGATCTTTATACGAGTAGATAAAATTTCCACAACGATAAATGGTAGGAGATACGTCGTAGAGGTTAAGGACTATGATGTACAGGAATTTATTGAAAATCTTGCAATTTTTCAGGGTGTAAATTTAAATCTTACAGTGCCCTATGCAGAAACTTTTCTTAAGAGGAAAAACTATATATGGAGGATATACCTAAAGCTTCGAGAGAAAGAAATTATTGCTACAAGAATAACGCGTATTCCTTTACTAACAGATTATGATCCCCTACTAGCAGCTAGGCTTATACTTACCGTGCTAAAACCTAATGTGTTGTGTATTTGCGGTCCCACAGGCAGCGGTAAAACCACTCTATTGAACTCAATTATTTTAGGAATCCACTACCTTTATCCCTACCTAAGAATCTGCGTTATAGAGCAGGTAAGAGAACTAATTTTGCCTCCATCTGCGCTGGTATCTAGGGCTGTAGCATACGGTGATTATGACGTAACCTTCTTGCTTAGGCAGGCCTTCAGGTATGAACGCCCGTCAATAATTGTGCTTGGTGAGTTGCGTAGCGAAAATATAGAGACATGGTTTGAGGTTAGTAAAGGATTAGCGAGTATAACGACCATGCATGCAAAAGATCTAGATGATGCACTATCCTTTATGCTCTTTTATCTGAGAGCATACTATCCTAGAGCTACGCTAGAAGACTTATATTCAATCGTCAACGCTTTCGTCTTTATGAGAAAAATAGAGACTGCTTCTTCCATAATGAGAAAAATTTCCAGTTTTTACATCGTTAATAATAATAAGGTCGTCAAAGTATATGATGGAAAAAATCACATAAGTGATGAAGACTTCATTAAACTGATAGGTGATGAAACCATGGTAGGTGATGCTCGTATTCAATATACTTATATCAAGGATGTATTGTTTAAGGGAAAGCTACAATTTCCTGCTCTCTTTTGAGAACAAATAAAACAGCATCAAACATTTAAAATATTTTAGGGGTTATTATATAAATGCCGTAGGTGAAGTTGTTGCAGGTAGGCCCTATTTATTTAAGCGTAAATAAAGAAAAGATAGGTTTAATAGTAGGAGAAAAGGGTAAAACAAAGAAGAAGATAGAGGAGCTACTCAAAGTAAAGATAAACATTAATAGCAAAACAGGAGAAATTGTCATTAAGTCCTCTTCGTCTGACACTACTCTTAATGAACTGTTAAAAGCAAGAGACATTATTAGAGCAATCTCTCTAGGATTCCCCTTAGATATAGCCCTTAACCTACTGCATGATGAATACTTCTTGGACGTAATAGACCTTAAAGAACATGCTAAGTCACGAAATGCACTAAGTAGAATTAAGGGGCGAATCATAGGAGAAAGGGGAAAAGCTAAGAAAATGTTAGAAGAAATAACCGGTACATATATATCTATAGGCTTACACACGGTTGCAATAATTGGAGGCTTTGAAGAAGTAAGACTAGCTAGGGAAGCCATATTAATGCTTATAGAAGGAAGACAACACACCACAGTTTACAGGTTTCTGCAAAGCGAAAAAAGAAGACAAAAATATCGTATTAGCCTATAGGAAATAATATAATTCATAAGTTTTATATCCTTTAAATGTGATTAATGCCATTCCTTCTATCAGCGTAATTTCTAACAGTTATGATAGATATTGTCATACATTCTCCATTCATTAAACGTCAAAACATATATAAAAGGGACTTTGAAGAATGTTATGAGTATGAACGATGAAGGTGAAGGTTATGAACAAGAAGCCATTTTATGTAAAGTTCGATGTACCAGAGGAATTGGCGGAAAAAGCATATGAAGCAATAAGTATAGCCAGACATAGTGGCAGTATTAAAAAGGGAACCAACGAGACAACAAAAGCCGTAGAGAGAGGGTTAGCTAAGCTAGTTCTTATAGCTGAAGATGTCGATCCTCCAGAAATAGTAGCTCACCTACCTCTTCTATGTGAGGAAAAAAAGATACCCTATATTTACGTTCCTTCGAAAGAAAAACTAGGTAAAGCTGCCGGAATAGAGGTAGCCGCAGCATCGGCAGCAATAATAGATCCCGGCGATGCTGCCACACTACTGGAAGAGATAATTAAGAAGCTGGAAGAAATCAAGCTAAAATAAGCAATAACTATGTAATCATCGCCACGCTCATTGCTCCAGACCGTCATCATAAAATATGTCAGACAGAAACTAAATGCTCACGCTACCTATTATTTTTATTCCCTTTCTAACATTAGCTGAAGTTACTAATGTTTCACCACGATACCTAATCCTGGTACAATTTCAAATTCAAACTCTTGAGGATGAACTGGTCGCCATCTCATTTTCCTGATGAAGAGAGTTCTTTTGAACTCTTTATTAACTCTCTTTAGTCCGAGGACTATGACTCCAGTAGCTAAAAACTCTTCAACTCCGAATCGACTCAGCGAATTACTATTTGTCGGTATTTCAGAGGTAATGACAGTAGTTGTTCCAATATTTCTCTCTATAGATATTATTAGGCTTCTAATATATTCTCGTGTCCAAGCTATATCCCTTTCACCAGTAATTAAAGGAGCTATTGGATCTATAACCAGCCTTTGAGCTCTAATTCTCTTTACCTCATAGCTTATATCTCTAATGATAGACTTTACAGTAACATCTAATGGTCTATCCTTAAATCTTTCAGTAAACTCCGGTAACAATGTCATTATGCTTAGCTTTCCACTATTGATTAAATGATTTAGATCCCATCCAAAAGCTTTTGCCCCTCTCATCAAATCATTAACGTCTTCGTCTACGAGAATATATACGCCTGGCTCGTTAATCATTGCACCATAAATAAGGTAATTTAATGAAAATATAGTCTTTCCAGTACCCGTTTCCCCTGCGACTAAATACGTTCTACCCTTTATAAAACCTCCTATAATTTCATCTAGACCTTTAATTCCGGTAGGAACTATGGGAAGCTCTTCTTCAATTACATTTTCTTGGCTCTTCATACTAATCACTCATCTTCAGCTTATTAAATTCCTTCTCAGTAAGCATTAATATAGCTATCCTAACGAGATGAGAAATTGATGAAAAATAGCCTAAGTTAACTAAACGTTTCATCAACTCTAAGTCTCTTTGGGTTACCCTGAAGGATATCCTCCTTATGCGAATATTTTCAGACATGGTACTATACCCTTAGGTATAATCGAAAATATACTTTTCTCATCGCAGGCATATATCCTCTCAGGGTAAACAGGAAGTAAATTTAACAAGATAGATTCCTAACATTTTGCATAGTGCTCTTGCCCTTATTTCTATGCTTTGCTAATAGCCTATTAGTATCGTTCTCCTTTAACACTATTTTAACCAATATTAGATGCAGGATGTAGATGCGCTTTAATACTGCATTTCCAAGCTCGCCCCTTTTCAGTTATTGTACTGCAGTGGTATATAAACTAAGGTTATGATATAGTGATAAGAAATGCATCAAATCGATGCTCCATCAAATCGTCATGGAAAATTATTAAAGAGATATCAACATTTAGGAGTATCGATGATGAAGGCTGGTAATACGGAGATATGAAGAATGACACCAGAACTGATATTTATTTGAATTATTTGGAAAGCATTTCTAAATTTTACACTAAAGAATATTGGTAGCGGGGCGAGGATTTGAACCTCGGACCTCGGGGTTATGAGCCCCGCGGGATAACCTGGCTTCCCCACCCCGCTATTTAAACAAGAATAGAAGGATTGATTTATATTTTTCTATCATTACCGCAGTTTTTATGTTTTATTTTTCAAGATTTTATAAAAAAGATTCTTTAGAAAAACTATAGTATTCCTAACCTTGTAGCTACCTCCTCCGCCTTATACTCAGGCTTAAGCTTGACATATGCCTTTTTTTCCCCTTGAGGGGTAATTAAAGTATTTACCTTTTCAACCTTCACTTTAAATATTTCCTCAACTGCACGCTTAATGTCTTTTTTCGTGGCCTTGATATCAACTATAAAAGTTAGAGTATTATTTCGCTCTATTTTATCCAACGCTTTCTCTGTTATAACAGGTCTAATTATTACATCATAGGAATCCACTATTCAAACACCTCCCTAAGGTATTCTATAGCTCCCTTCGTCCATAGAGTAAGTCTGCCAGGTTCACCGCCAGGAGCTAAATGTTCAACCGATAATTTATCAATCTCCACAACGTCTACTCCTGGTAGATTTCGTGCAGCCTTAACTATTCCCTCATCCTTTCTCACCACAATTAAAATGCTTTTTCCTTTCTTATACCTCCTTCCTCTCATTTTTCCCTTGCCTGCTCTCACACGTATCGATTTTTTCGCGCGCTCTATGTCAGCCCATAGCCCTAGATTAACAAGTACGTTTTTTAATTCTTGAGTTTTCTTTATTCTGCTTAAATCATCTTGTATTATAATCGGCAGTTCGGGGACCGTCTCAATAATGTGCCCACGCTGTTTAACGAGTTCTTTAATTGCAGTTGCTGCTATAGCAGACTTTAAAGCTAACCTTTTCTCCTTCTTATTCATTCTTTCAACAATAATTTTCATGGTTGTTGGAGGATGAGCCCTCCTTCCGCCCACAGTCATGGGCGCAAATGCGGCTCTAGAGGAACCCTTTATTCTTGGGACTCTTGCAACGCCATAGCCAACGCCCCAGCTTTCAGCTGTAGTTCTCTTGCCTGCCATAGGATCTCTACCTTGTTTCTGAATCCTCTTGGTAATGGAGGATACCACTGCTCTCCTAATCACGTCCTTTCTTATAGGATAAAAGAAGACTCGAGGGAGAGTGATACTCTCTATACGATCTCCTTCTAAACCATATACGTTTACTTGGGTCCTATCCAATCTATATTTCAGGAAACTCATGTTTATCAACCAAGCATACCAATTGTACTAATATATGTAATTTTAGGTGGCTCCGGTAGTGCTTCCTTCGGCGGTCTTATGGGATACCTCATTTTTATTAGTCTTTTTATGGGTCCTGGTACAGATCCTTCAATTATAACGTATTGAGTCCTTATGATACCATAGTGTTTAAATCCTCCTTTTGGATTGATGTTTTCCTTGCTTATATCGCCTATTTTCAGGATCCTCTTGTTATATTCTGTTCGCTGGTGAAAACCCATTTGTCCAGGTCGGGGCGTAGTAAACATTACAGCAGGTTTTGTCGGTCCTATAGATCCTATTCGTCTATGTCCCTTTCTATGTTTATGCCACCTAGGTAGTATTTTGACTCCAAACCTCTTAATGACGCCCTGAAAGCCCTTCCCCTTTGTTATCGATATTACATCTATTAGCTGTCCTTCTTTAAAAACGTCAGTTATGTTAACTTCCTTTCCTAGAAGAGATAAAGCATAGTTTAAAGCATTATTCGGAGATCCGCCTATAGCAATCTCGAATATTTCGGGAGTTTTCTTTCCTAAGCCGGAAAGCCACGGCTGTGTATGTGCTATAACTCTGACTTCATCAGCTTCCATTCCTTTAATTTCTTCTATTTTAGCTTTGAATTTTTCTTCTGCTTCCTTGCTTACCTTAGGAAGGGTAACCTTTCTCCTGAGATATTCCTCAAAGTTTGGCGTCCATATTTCGGTTAGAGTCTTTAAACCGTACGGAGAATTCTTATATACCCTTACACCGACAATGCGAAGAGGAGGACATTCAACAATAGTCACCGGACAAAACACCTCTCTTCCATAAAGTGGGCTATGAGGATCATTTTCAACGTAAAAAATATGTGCCATGCCTACCTTGTATCCTGCAAACAGTAATAGCCTTATCTCATCTACTGCAGGCCAGCTTCTTACTCTAGCAACTATACTTTTAGCTCTTACCCTAGGGTAATATCCCATGGATCCTCTTCTAGGCCTCGACATCGTTCATCACTCTAGATACCGAAAATAGAGTGATAGGGAATTTAATAAATTTTCGCTCAGGTAGAGACAGGTCGATGTTCTATCAATAGAATACCCTCGCTGAATAGTGAAAAATCCCGGTCTTTACAAAATCAACACAAGAGCATAACGAAAAGTTTAAATATTATGTTCATCTCTCTACTAGTACAAGCTCCAGAGGGATAAAAATGTCTGCAAGTGAAGGAATAATCTTAGTGGGACAGAAACCAACCATGAACTATGTCCTTGCAACAGTAATTCAATTCAATCAAGGCGTTCAAAGGATAATAGTTAAAGCTAGGGGGAGAGCAATATCCAAAGCCGTAGATACGGCAGAAATAGTTAAAACCAGGTTTCTTCCGGACCAGGTAGAAATAAAGGAAGTAAAAATAGGAAGCGAAAAAGTAGGCGAACCAGGAAAAGAGAGAATGGTCTCCACAATTGAAATAGTCCTCGAAAGGAAATAAATACGACTATATAGTGTAGTTTTTTCTAATAAATCCATTTTGGCTAAATACTAGGTACACATGAATAAATATATTCCCCCTTCCCTCACTTATTACCGTGGTTTTTAACCATGGCGAATAGAAAAGAATTTGAAGAAAAGGTTGACGTACTCGTTAAGAAAAAAATAGAGAGAAAACTTTTCAAGAAGAAAGATAGTGAAGAATATGAGGTAGTCGAGGAAGTATTTGATATACACACTCTTATGGCGCTTTACGACCTATATAATAGGGGATATATAGAGAAAATATATGGTGTCGTTGCATCTGGCAAGGAAGCTAGAATATACTGGGGAATTAGTCCCCAGGGAGAAGATTTAGCTATTAAGATTTTCTTAGTTGCCACAGCCGAGTTTAGAAGAAGCATGCTGAAGTATATTGAGGGAGATCCTAGATTTAAAAAGGTAAAGCGTAAGAGAAGGCATTTGATACGTGCATGGTGTAGTAAGGAATTTAAAAACCTCAAATTGGCCCAAAAAGCTGGTGTGAGAGTCCCCAAGCCAATAGCATTTAAGGAAAATGTACTTGTCATGGAGTTTATTAACGCTAAAGGAAAAAGGGGTGTGCCAGCACCTCTATTAAAGGAGGCTCCACCTAGCGATCCCGAGTACGCCTACAACGTAATACTGGATTATATACGTAAGCTATACATCAACGCCGAGCTTATACACGCCGATTTGTCCGAATATAACATTCTGAACAGAGAACCTGAATTTATAATCATAGACTGGGGGTCAGCTGTCAAAAAGTCGCATCCTAATGCCTACGATTTTCTAGTAAGGGATATAAAAAATATACTAGCATACTTTAGACGACTTGGAGTAAAGGTGGACGACTATAACAATATTGTGAGAGAACTCCTTGAACATAATCCTCTTTATTAACAAAGTAGAACTATGAAAGAACCTTTGTTAAGAGAAACCATGCATAAATAACCATTATTATGTGTAGCACGACTGAAGCTAGTATTTCGAGCAAGCTCACAAACTCTCTTATTTCTTGAATATAGCTATATGTTATTGTTAAATAAAAGCTAATTATTAGAGAAATTATAATATATGAGGCTAGAAGCTTTACTAATCTTCTCTGGGTGCTAAAGCTACTCCTCTTTAGCGTTATAACAGTTGCTGTTATCAAGAGATAACCAATGATAGCCTCAAATAAGAGTATCATGGCTAGTCACTTTCCCCTATGAAAATAGGTTTCTGACTTAAATGAATTATAGGTATACATATATACCCCCTACGCGTACCATCTGAAAACTCTATAGTTTCCTTTTCACTCATCTTCATAATAATGTAATTTCCATTAACCTCATTTTCCAGTTCAACGTAGTAAAAAATAGGCAAGCCATATAATTTATAATAGTCACGATAACGTGTAAAAATACCATATATGTGTCTCGCTTTACCCTTATCGTAGAAATGTAATATGTAGGCCGAAATACCCGATAAAGATATTGACGCGGCAAATCTAGCCAAATCCTTCAAATCCTTAAGTCTAATGGATACTACAGGCTGTAACTCATGCATAGCGAGATAGAAATCAAAAGTTGCAATATAAGTATTCCGCTACGTCCTTGTACCGATTTTGTATATTTCCTATGATTATTGCTTCTCTACGCTATACGCTCTTAATAGCGTGAATTAATTTAATAGGAGCTATATAATGTGTGCGCCTAGGAGAGTATGTTGTTGTATATGGCCTGGAAGGGCCGAACCCAAAACTGTATAAGGCGCGGTAGGCGGGCAATATAGTAGGCTCGCTAAACTCTAGAGCAGAATTTAACTAGCCCATAGAGTAATGGACGTTTTGGGTGGGGGCTTGCTTAGCGGGGGCACTCAAGGAAAGTAAAGGTTATATTTTGGTTTTTAATTAAATGTAGTGCCCGTAGCGCAGGCGGACTGGCGCGCCCCGCATAGCGCGGCGGCCTTCTAACTAAGGGGGAGGGAAGCCGTAGGTCGTGGGTTCGAATCCCACCGGGCCCGCCATTTCCCCTAAAATTTATTACTAGATAAACATGTCGGGGCAGCATGAGGTATTAATAATAGATGGATACTCGGATGAACCTGCAGGTTTGGGTGTTCCTCCATATATAGATGTTTATCCTCGATATATAGCAGGAGCAATATGGGCTGTTAATAAGTCAACTAATATAGTTTACCTTACAGTTGATGAAATCAGGAGAAATTTTGAAAAATTTACTAAAATATATAGTAGAGTAAAGGTAGCAATATTTATTGCTGGAGTATGTGTTCCAGGTAAGTATCTATCAGGAGACCCGATAAAGCCTGAAGAGCTAGCATTATGGAGTAAACTTTCGGATAAACCCTTAAAAATTCTTGCTGGACCCGTTGCTCGGTTTGGCTTAGGTACGGAAGGAGGAAAACTTATGGAATTACCCGAGAAAATAAAGGAAGGATTTGATTTGATCATTAAAGGCGATCCCGAGCTTGTTATCTATAGGCTTTTTAAAGAGAAGTTAAATATAGATGCAGTTGATCCATGCGAAATTAGAGACAACTATAAGCTAGTTGATGTTTTTTCAAGGCTTGGAGCACGCATTATAAAACAACATCCGAACTACGGGTTAAACCTAATATGTGAAATTGAAACCTACAGGGGATGCCCCAGACATATTACCGGGGGCTGTTCTTTCTGTATTGAGCCACTATATCGTGGCGTTACCTATAGAGATCCCTCTGGCATTCTTAGAGAAATAAAAGCTCTATATAATCAAGGAGCAAGAAGTTTTCGCTTAGGAAGACAGCCGGATTTTTTTGCCTACCAATCATTTGATAAAGGAGTATTTGAATTCCCTCGTCCAAATCCTGAGGCCATAGAAAACCTTCTCAAAGGTATAAGATACTGCTGTGAGGACTTAGAAACGTTACATATAGATAATGTAAACCCAGGTACCGTTTTTCACTACGAAATGGAGTCTACCAAGATAGTAAAGGCAATAATAAAATATCATACACCAGGCGACGTTGCAGCATTTGGTATTGAAAGCACAGACCCCCGTGTAATAAAACTTAATAATCTTAAAGTAATGCCTGAGGAGGCATTAGAAGCCATTAAAATTATAAATAGGTACGGTAAAATGCGGGGTTGGAACGGACTGCCGCACATACTCCCTGGAATAAACTTTGTTTATGGACTAATTGGAGAAACAAAGGAAACTTATATTTTAAACTATGAATTCATGAAACAAGTATTAAGCAAAGGGTATGTTGTAAGAAGAATAAATATAAGACAGGTTCTGCCCATTCCCGGAACCAGAATATGGAGCCAAGGTACTAGTATTATATCTAGACATAAACAATATTTTAAAAAGTACAAGACACTAATGAGAAAGTTCATAGATATGCCCATGCTTAGAAGAGTTTTACCTAAAGGAACCATATTAAGAAGTGTGTATACAGAAAAATATTTAGGCAACAAGACGCTGGGTCGTCAAGTAGGCTCCTATCCCATTTTAGTAGTTATTCCCGAGAAACTACCTTTAGGGAAAAAGGTAGATGTTATAGTGATATCTTATGGATTTCGCTCCGTTTCAGGTTTACCCTATCCTATAGATATCAACTCTGCTTCTCCTAAAGTTGTAAGGCTTATACCGAACATAAAGAAAGAAACAATAGCAAAAATTCTAAAATATAGACCATTTAGGGATGAAAATGATTTTAAGTGTAAGGTTGGTGATACAGAGATTCTTAGGTATATTAGTTTTAACGCTAACCCTATACACCGATAGCCACTCTGCAGTTAAGTTATGAACGTAATTATATAAGGTCATAATCCCATACTTTGAACAACCTTGAGGTGGTATCTTTGACGCAAACCGTTAGAAGAAAACATGAACATGTTGATATATCCGTTAAAGAAAATGTAGAAATTTACGAAAAGAATTTTTTCGATGAAGTAGATCTAATCCATAAGGCTTTACCAGAGCTAGACTTTGAGGATGTTAATACAAGTACATACTTTCTTGGTCACAAATTTTCTGCTCCGTTAATTGTAGTCGGCATGACTGGCGGCTATTCGCTAGCTGAAAAAATAAACGCTGAAATTGCTAAGGCGGTAGAGATCCTGGGAATAGGTATGGGCGTAGGGAGTCAAAGAGCAGCAATAGAGAACAGTTCCGTGATAAGGACGTATACCATTGTAAGGAAGTATGCTCCTAATGCATTTGTAATTGCTAATATCGGTGCTTCCCAGCTTAAGGAGTACAGTATAAAAGACATTAGAAATATATGTGACATGATACAAGCTGACGCGTTAGCTGTACATTTCAATGCATTACAAGAGTGCGTGCAACCGGAAGGTGAGCCAAATTATAGTGGCGTGCTGGAAAAGCTTAAAGTGTTATGCGACGAACTCGATATACCAATAATAGCAAAAGAAACAGGATGCGGAATATCAAAGGAGGTGGCAGTTGAACTAGAAGCTGTTGGTGTAAAAGCAATAGATATTGGTGGATTGGGAGGAACTTCATTTGCCTTAATTGAAAGTATCAGAGCTGAAAAAATGGGACAATATGATGTCAGTTTAATAGGAAGAACCTTCGCATACTGGGGGCTATCAACTGTTATCTCAATAATAGAGGTTAGAAGCGTTACTAATTTACCACTTATAGCAAGCGGTGGAATTAGAAACGGACTAATGGTAGCGAAATCTATTGCATTGGGGGCAGACTTAGCAGGCATGGGTCTCCCAGTCCTAAAAGCTGTACTTGAAGGTGGTCATAAGAAGGCCGTCAATTTCCTGGAGAGAACCATAAAAGAACTTAAGGTAGCAATGTTCCTAACCGGATCGAGAAGAATAATTGATCTAAAAAGACAACCCTTGATCCTATCTGATAGGATAATTAATTGGATGAAACAGAGAGATATAGACTATAAAAAATATACCGAGAAAAGAATGAAAGCTTAGACACGCCTTCCTCTTCTTCCTCCAGGCTTCCTTATGGTGTCGGTTGGCAGAGGAGTAACATCCTCTATTCTATCAACCATTAATCCAGCTCTAACTAAAGCTCTAATAGCTGGTCCAGCACCTGGTCCCGGGGTTTTTGATCCATAGCCCCCAGGAGCTCTCACTTTTACATGGACACCAACTATTCCTTTCTCGAGAGCTATTTTCGCGGCCCTAGTTGCAGCCTGCATTGCTGCCCATGGACTCGGCTTATCTCTATCAGCTTTCACAACCATGCCACCGCTAGCTCTAGCTATAGTTTCTGCTCCAGTTAGATCTGTGATTATAATTAACGTGTTGTTAAAGCTGGCATATATATGCGCTATTCCCCATCTCTTTTTACCTTTAGCCGATGACATGTCTTTGATCACCCTTCTTTAGCCTTCGCATAGGGAGATAACGGATAATATCTTATTAAAGCTTCCTCATCTCTAGTTACTAAGTGTCCTGGACTCGTAACACGCCTATCCCCTATCGCTATGTGCCCATGAACTATCAACTGCCTAGCATGGTATATTGACTTGGCTAATCCTTTCCTGAAGACTATAGTTTGAAGACGCCTCTCTAAAACATCCTCGACAGTGAGATTTAGAATATCATCCAATGTTGTCTCCGTAGATGGTAGTAAGCCCATATGGTAGAGTCTATTTATAAAGGCCTTCTCTGCTTCTAAGGCCTCCTTTGTAGCTAGCATTTTTCTAGCTCTAGCTCTAATCTTTCTCAGTATAGTCTTAGCTATCCATAGCTCTCTCTTATTTCTGAGTCCATATCTACCTACTATCTCTAGCTCCTGCATTAATACGTCCTTTCTCCAAGGATGAGCTGGGCCCTCCCACTTTTTCCTCGGCTTTTTCGGATCACCCATATTATCACCTTACCTCTTTCTCCTAGTTACACCCACAGTCATACCAGTTCTCCCAGTAGTCCTAGTACGTTGTCCTCTTACCTTAAGGCCATACATATGTCTAATACCTTTCCATGATCTTATCTTCTTCATCAATTCAATATCCATTTTTACTCTGAATACTAGATCCGAACCTATCAAATGAAGATGCTCACCAGTTTCCGGATCCTTTGGTCTATTTAAAAACCAGTAGGGGAACCCTAGCTTGCTAATATTCCTTATTGCATCATCTAGCTTCTTTATTTCAGAATCAGATAGGGAACCTAGCTTCCTATAGGGATCAATATTCAATTTTCTACAGAGCGCGAAAGCCGTAGCTATTCCAACGCCTTTAATACCTTTTATAGCATAAGCTATGCTTTTCTCACCGTCTAAGTCTACCCCAGCTATTCGTACAATAGCCTTAAATTCCTCACTCACGGTATATCCCTAAGCTATTTTCGTTAAAGTAGCGCTTTATAAATTTTACTAGACATCTATAGCACTACATTATAGAGAAGAAACGAAAGACTGAAAAGAGTGTTGTTGTCCTAATAGAATAGGTGATGACGGCTGG
>Ga0190367_1001048_pt1 | contig 17260 bp, 17 predicted proteins | sample 4872181011_MG_FD_171838 | JGI IMG/M metagenome (GOLD analysis project Ga0190367, IMG submission 171838) | Hydrothermal vent microbial mat bacterial communities from Southern Trench, Guaymas Basin, Mexico - 4872-18-10-11_MG | ecosystem: Environmental > Aquatic > Marine > Hydrothermal vents >...
GCCTTTATCACGGCATTTATGTTCTCCGCCAGGGCTCTGTCGTCCATGTCCTCCGTGCCCACGCGGCAGTAGACGTTCGGCGTCTTCCAGGCCACCACCCGGACGGTGCGCTTCAGGCGCTCCACCACGGCCGCGAAATCGGCTGTGGGCGGGACGGGCGTGGGCATCTTCCCCCTCGGGCCGAGGACAGCGCCCAGGATTCGGCCTATCAGGGGCATGAGGGGGGCCTCAGCCACGAAGTAATCGTATTCCTTCGCGAGCTTCTTCGCCCTCTTCTTGTCGCCAGCCATGGCCTCTAGCTCCTCCCTCTCAAGCACGTCCAGGCCAGCCCTCCTGGCCCTGAGGGCTGCATCGCCGGAGGCTATCACGCACACCCGGGCCTCCTTGCCCAGGCCGTGGGGGAGCTCCACGAGCTCGCGTATCCTGTTCTCCGGCCTGCGGAGGTCTATGTCCCTGAGGTTCACTAGGAGCTCCACCGATTGCCTGAAGTTGCGCTTCTTCGCCTTCTCCCGGAGCTCCCTCAGGGCCTCAAGGATGCGCTCCTCATCTATGGGCATGCTCCATCACCTTTCCCGAGCGGGAGGCTGACGTGCTCATAAGGCTTGCTCCCCGGGCCATCAGCTCGCCCCAGAGGCGCCCTCGCTTAGCCCACGCTCGGCCTGCTCGATGAGCTTATTCCAGGCGCCCTCGTCCACCTCCCTCATGACCTCCTTCGGGTGCTTCCCCTCCACCTTCACGCCCATGCTCACGCACGTGCCCAGAATCTCCTTCACGGCCGCCTTCAGCGTCTTGGCCATGAGCTGGGGCCACTTTATACGGGCTATCTTGACCACCTGCTCCATCTTTAAATCGCCTATCCAATCGTGGCCCGTGGCCCCGGAGCCCTTCTTGACGCCAAGCTCCTTGATGATGAGGGCCGAGGTGGTCGGTATGCCCACCTTCACCTCGAATTCCTTCGTTTCCAAGTCCACGATCACATCCACAGGCACCCTCATGCCCGCGTAGTCCTTGGTGAGTTCGTTGATCTTGTTCACCACCATCATCACGTTCAGGCCCAGCGGGCCGAGAGATGGGCCTATTGGCGGTCCAGCCGTGGCCTTGCCGCCTTCCACGAGGAAGCGAAATGCCTTCTTCTCTCCCACGAGCCTTCACCTGCTCACGGGAGGGAAAGGCAGGTGATTTAAAGGCTACTCGCTCGCCCTAGCCTTCTTCACCAGGCGGACCACGTCGGCCTCCACGGTAACGGGCATGGGGAAAGTGCTCTCAAGGAGCTCCACTACCAGCTCGCCCTTATCCCTGTCTATGCTGGTTACCTTGGCCCTCGCGCCCCTCAGCGGGCCAGCCACGATCTCCACTTCATCGCCCAGGCTCAGCTCCTCTATGATGGGCTTGGCCACGAGGAAGCGCTCAAGGTCCTTGATGTCCACCACGCCCGGCACGCGCGATCTGACGTGCCTTATGCCAGCTATGGCCTTGTCCACGATGTGAGGGCCGTCTGCTTCCACGAAGACGTAGCCCTTCAGGCCCTCGGGGGCCACTATGGACCTTATAGGCACGTTGTAGGCCCTGGCGTTCATGGCTATTAGCTTGGCCACGTTCCTCTCCTGCCCAGCAGTGGTCCTGACCGCGTAAACAGGCATGGCTCAGGCACCTCCCATGAGGCTGAGCATGAGGAGCCTTATCACGAAGCCCACTAGGCCCACGGCCACCACGCCGATGACACATATCCTGGTCATGAGCCATACCTCCCTGCGGCTAGGCTTCCTGGCTCTCTTCAGCAGCCTGGCACAGGATGCCAGGAACTCCCTTAGGCCCACCCCGTCCACCTATGAGGCACCGCGCTCGGGAGCCTTATTTACGTTAAGCCTCATAAGGAAAAAATAAGATGGGAGAGAGCTGCCAGCCGCGCTCAGCCCTCGACCTTCCTGCCGGTGCGGAATTTGTGGCCGTTCGGGCACTCGTAGAGCTCGATGAGGATGGTCGGGCCCCTGCGCTTCTTGGGGCTCATGGTCCAGCTCTTGATGGGCTTCTCGACTTCGGCTCCGCACTTCGGGCACTTCGGCATGTGCACCACCTTCCACATGAGGTTTGATATAGACCTATATAAAGTTTATGGTGCCTCGCTTGGTGAAAATCTAGAGGGAAGCCCGCCCGAAGATTTACCTGATTTCGCCAAACTTTTTATTAACCGTTTAATAGGCCCTTGCGAGGGAGGAGTGGCCATGTTATCCGTGGATATTAAAGCCTGCACGGGCTGTGGCACCTGCGAGCTAGCCTGCTCCTACCGGCACTTCGGCGTCCACAACCCACGTAAGTCGGCCATAAGGGTAATGATGCCCACCTCCGAGAGACCCTGGAACGTGCCCATCGTCTGCCGCCACTGCGCCAAGCCGAAGTGCGCTGAGGAGTGCCCCGTGAACGCTATCTATAAGGCCGATGATGGCCGCGTGCTGGTGGACGAGGAGACCTGCATAGGCTGCCGCAACTGCGCTGAGGCCTGCCCCTTCGGCGCCATCTTCTTCCACCCGGAGATACTCACGCCCATCAAGTGCGACCTCTGCGGTGGCGACCCGGAGTGCGTGAAGTGGTGCCCTACGGGCGCCATCAAGCTGAAGAGCCCCCTGGCCCTGGGCGATGAAGCCCGCGAGCGCACGGCCCGCGCCATGGCGGGGGTGCTGAGGTGATGGCTGAGCTGAAGGGCGGCTACGTGGGCAAGATAGCCTGGGTGGACCTAGCCAGGCGCGAGGTGAAGGTCAAGGACGTGGAGCCGGGCTGGGCCCTGAAGTTCATAGGCGGGCGGGGCTGGGGAGCCCGCATCGTGTGGGAGCGCGTGCCACCGGAGGCCGACCCCCTCGGGCCAGAGAACGTGCTGGTGATCGCGGCTGGCCCCCTCACCGGCCTCCTCGTGCCCGGCGCTGGGAAGGTGAGCTTCTCGGCCATAAGCCCTGAGACGGGCTACTACGGCGATAGCAACTCCGGCGGCTTCTTCGGGCCAGAGCTCAAACACGCTGGTTTTGACGCGCTGGTACTGGTGGGCACCTCTAAGGAGCCCGTTTACCTGTGGGTCGAGGACGGCGAGGTGGAGCTCCGCGATGCCAAGGATTACTGGGGCATGGGTGGCCTAGAGGTCCAGGAAGCCATGAGGCGCGACCTGGGCGACTCGAGCATCAAGGTGGCCTCCATAGGCCCTGCTGGCGAGAACCTGGTGCCCATAGCTGGCGTGAACTGCGACTGGCGTAACGCTGGCCGCACGGGCATGGGGGCCGTGATGGGCTCCAAGCGCGTGAAGGCCGTGGCCGTCCGGGGCTCGCTCGACATACCCGTGGCCGACCCGGAGGCACTCTACGAGGAGGCGAAGGGCGCCTTCAAGCACGTGCTCGAGAACGACTTCGCGCGGACGCTCAGGAAGTTCGGCCTAGCCTGGTATATCAGGTGGTCGGATGAGCATGGCTGCCTCCCCGTGAGGAACTTCAGGTTCACCACCTACGAGAAGAGGGAAGAGCTGAGCGCTGAGGCCATGCTAGACCGGGTGGTAACGACCGCCACGGCCTGCCCCTACTGCCCCATGTGCTGTGGCAAGTTCTCCTACGTGCGCTCGGGCCGCTATGCTGGCACGGCCATAGATGGGCCTGAGTATGAGACCATAGCCATGATAGGCACGAACTGCTGCCTCCCGAGCATAGAGGATGTGGTCTACGCGAACTGGCTCTGCGACAACCTCGGCATGGACACCATATCGGCTGGCAACATCATAGCCTTCGCCATCGAGTGCTACGAGCGCGGCATCATAGGGCCAGAGGACACGGGCGGCCTGGAGCTCCGCTACGGAGACCCAGATTGCGTGTTCAGGCTATTGGAGCTCATGGCGAAGCGCGAGGGCATAGGGGATGTGCTGGCCAGGGGCGTGAAGTTCGCGGCCAAGAAGTTCGGGAAGGGGGCCGAGAAGTTCGCCATCCATGTGAAGGGGCTTGAGCAATCCGCTTACGACGTGAGGGCCGCACCCGCGATGGGCCTCGCCTACGCGACGGCCGACATAGGCGCCCACCACAACCGAGCCTGGGCCATCACATATGACCTGGAGAAGGGGCGCGATACCTACACGCGCGACAAGGCTGAGTGGGTCATCTACCTCCAGCATGTCCGCCCGCTCTTCGACTGCCTCGGCTGCTGCAGGCTGCAGTGGGTTGAGACGGGCCTCCCGCTCGAATATTACGCCAGGGCATTCAAGGCCGCCACGGGCGTTGAGGTGAGCGTTAAGGAGCTCCTGAAGGCATCCGAGCGTGTCTTCAACCTCACCAGGGCCATTAGCGTGCGCCGCGGCTTGACGGGCGCTGAGGACACCCTGCCTGACCGGACCTTCGAGGACCCAGTGCCCAACGGGCCCGCCAAGGGCCTCAGGCTGGACAGGGAGAAGTTCGAGGAGCTCCTGAGGGCCTACTACGAGCTGAGGGGCTGGGACGAGAGGGGCGTTCCCACCAGGGCCAAGCTGGAGGAGTTGGGCCTGGAGGACGTGGCCGATGCCCTCGGCCTCTAGGCGCTGAGGGAAACAGGGAGGGCGGGGGAAAGGCAGGGAGCTCCCTCACCTCCCTTTTTGAGCAGGCACCTCCCAGGGAGGCAGACCCTTCCCCTCCGGCTGCCTTCCTCGCTGCCCGACCTGCCGAGAGGCTCACGGGTTATCGCTTGCTCCCTTGCACGTCCCTCCTACCCGATATCGGGTTAGTGCAGAAGAGCGCGTTCAAAGCGGTTATAAGAGCACCCAGGCCCTACGCCCGGGAGCCTTGGCCGAGCAGGCGGTCGCGAGCGCCTTCGACCTATTGGCCAAGCCGATAAGGCGCCTCATAGCCGAGAGGGGTTTTGCTAGCCCGACCCCTCCCCAGGAGAAGGCGATACCGCTCATCCTCGCTGGTAAGAACGTGCTCCTCATAGCGCCCACGGCCACGGGCAAGACGGAGGCAGCCTTCCTGCCCGTCCTGCACAAGCTGCTTGAGCTGAGGGCCAGCGGCGCTGAGGAGAAGGGCATCAAAGTCCTCTACATCACGCCCCTCCGCGCCCTGAACAGGGACCTGCTGGACCGCCTTGAGTGGTGGTGCACGCGCCTGGACCTTAAGCTGGCCGTTAGGCATGGGGATACGGAGCAGAGGGAGCGCGCCCGACAGGCCAGGAGCCCTCCCGACGTGCTCATCACCACGCCGGAGACGTTGAACGCCATCCTGCTCGGCCGTGTGATGCGCAGGCACCTCAGGGCCGTGAGGTGGGTCATCATAGACGAGCTGCACGAGATGGTCGACTGCAAGCGGGGCAGCCAGCTCTCCCTGGCCCTTGAGCGTCTGAGGGAGCTCCTGGACCACGAGCCACAGGTCATAGGGCTCTCGGCCACCGTGGGCTCGCCCGAGGAGGCCGCCCGCTTCCTCGTGGGCAACGGCAGGCCCGTTGAGGTCGTGATGGTGCCCGTGGCCCGCATGATGGAGCTCAAGGTCCTCTTCCCGGCTGCCACGGACGAGGATAGGCGGCTGGCCGAGACCCTCTATACGCACCCTGAGGTAGCGGCCAGGCTGAGGGTGATGAGGGAGCTCATAGAGGCGCACGAGTCGGCCATAGTCTTCACGAACACCCGCTCCATAGCCGAGGTGCTGGCCAGCCGCTTCCGCGTGTGGGACCTGGACCTGCCCATCTCCATCCACCACGGCTCCCTCTCCAAGCCCTCCCGCGTGGCGGCCGAGAAGGGGCTGAAGCACGGGGAGCTGAAGGCCCTGGTGGCCACCTCAAGCCTTGAACTCGGCATAGACATAGGCCGCGTGGAGCTCGTGATACAGTATATGTCGCCCAGGCAGGTAACACGCCTCGTCCAGCGCGTGGGCAGGGCTGGCCACCGCCTGGACCGCGTGGCCAAGGGCGTCATCATCACCATGGACTCTGACGACACGCTGGAGGCCATGGCCATCGCCAGGAGGGCGTTGAACGAGGAGCTGGAGCCCCTCAAGATACCCGAGCGCCCCCTGGACGCGCTGGCGCACCAGATAGCCGGCGAGCTCATCAGGCGCGGCCGCGTCTACTTTTACGAGCTCTACGAGCTGTTCAGGCGCGCCTATCCGTATGAGGGCCTCACGCTGAAGGACATAGCGGCCGTGCTGGACTACATGCACAACCGCTACCCCAGGCTGGCCTGGGTCTCGCACGAGGACATGGTGGCCCTCAAGCCCAGGCGCTCTAGGGCGCTCTACGAGTATTACTTCGGCACCCTCTCCATGATACCTGACGAAAAGCAGTATGTGGTCGTGAACGAGGCCGAGGGCCTGCCCGTGGGCATCTTGGACGAGTGCTTCGTGGCCGAATACGGGCGCCCGGGCGTGAAGTTCGTGATAAGGGGGAGGCCCTGGATAATAACGGCCATCAGGGGCGACCGCGTCTACGTGCGGGAGGTGGAGGACCCCACGGGCGCCATACCGAACTGGGTGGGCGAGGAGATACCCGTCCCCTTCGAGGTGGCGCAGGAGGTGGGGCAGATAAGGGCCTTCGTGGAGGAGCGCCTGCGCTCAGGCGCCAGGCCGGAGGAGATCGCGGCCGAGCTGGCGGGGCGCTATCCAACAGACCGCGAGACGGCTCTGAGGGCCATAAGGGAGACTGTGGAGCACGTCAAGCTGGGCTTCCCGGCTCCCACGCACGAGCGGGTGCTTGTGGAGGAGTGGGATGAATACGTGATCGTCCACGCCCACTTCGGCTCCCTCACGAACCGCACGCTAGCGCACCTCTTGGGCCACCTGGCTGCCGAGCGCATGGGCTTGGCCATCCTCGTGCAGCACGACCCCTACAGGGTCATCCTCCACACGCGGGGAGAGCTCTCGGCCAGCGATGTAGTAGCGCTCCTCCAGGAGGCAGCCGACATGCCTCCCGAGGCCGTGAGGGAGGCCGTGGAGAGGGCCGTGGTCCACACGGGCATCTTCAAACGCAGGCTCATTCATGTGGCCCAGCGATTCGGAGCCCTGGAGAAGTGGGCGGACCTGAGCTCCGTTAGCATGAGGAGCCTCATGAAGAGCTTCGAGGGCACAGCCATCTGGCGGGAGGCCGTGAAGGAGGTCTTCACGTTCGACCTGGACGTGGAGAGGGCCATCTGGGTCCTCCGGGCCATCCGGGAGGGCCGCATCAAGGTGCTTGAGCTGGCCAAGCCCGCGGGCGAGATAAGCCCGATAGCCTGGCTGGGCATGGAACGCATGAGCATGAAGACGGACGTGATTCCCCCCGAGCGCCTCAGGCGCATCCTGGTGGAGGCCACCCGCGCCCGCCTCCTGAGCGAGGCCCGCGTGCTGGTCTGCACGAGCTGCTGGTCCTACCTGGCCACGGTGAGGGCCAAGGACCTGCCCGAGCGGCCTGCCTGCCCGCGCTGTGGCTCACGAGCCCTAGGCGTGCTGGAGGAGGACGAGGACACCGTTTACCAGCTCGCGGAGAAGGCGTGCGAGGGAGCCAGCCTCACGCGCAGGGAGCAGCGCCTCCTAGAGCGGGCGCTTGAGACAGCGGAGCTCCTGGAGCGATATGGCAAATCGGCCTTCGTGGCCCTCTGCGGCAGGGGTATAAGGCCCGAGGAGGCAGAGCGCGTCCTGGCACAGGAGCCCAACCTCACGGACCGCTTCTACGAGCTCGTCATGCAGGCGGAGCGGAGGGCGCTGCTCACGAGGTTCAGGTGAGGCTGGCCGTTCTCTAGCGGCTCGGGCCCATCCTGAGGGAAACGTAAATTAGCACATGGGCTCCCCCTCGGACGGTGTGAGGCTTTGGCGGGCCGAGCGGCCGATATAATAGGGCAGGCCCTCAAGGAGGGCCGCAAGCACCTGCTTGAGCCGGAGGCTAAGGCCGTCTGCGCTGAATACGGCATCCCCGTGCCCCGCGGCCGCGTGGCCAGGACGGCCGATGAGGCTGTCCAGGTCGCGGAGGAGATAGGCTACCCCGTGGTCCTGAAGATAGTGTCGCCCGATGTGCTGCACAAGTCGGACGTGGGCGGCGTGCTCCTGAACGTGCTGGACGCTGATGGCGTTCGCGAGGGCTTCAAACGCATTTTGGACGTGGTGCGCTCCCACGTGCCCAAGGCCCGCGTGGTGGGCGTGCTGGTGGAGGAGATGGCGCCCAAGGGCGTGGCGGAGGTCATAGTAGGCGCCATCAAGGACCCGCAGTTCGGGCAGACGCTCATGTTCGGCCTCGGGGGCGTCTTCGTGGAGATACTGAAGGACGTTACGTTCAGGATAGCGCCCATAGACGAGCGAGATGCCTACGAGATGATAAGGGAGATCAAGGCCTACCCGATCCTGAAGGGCTACCGAGGTCAGCCGCCAGCCGATGAGAAGGCTATAGCGGGCATCTTAGTCAGCGCGTCCAAGCTAGTGATGGACTTCCCACAGATCAAGGAGATGGACCTCAATCCCATCATAGTGTATGAGAGGGGCGCTAAGACCGTGGACGCCAGGATCATACTTGAGTAGGGCGGCACCATCACCACCTCCCAAGCTTTTATATTCCTGCCCTGTCTCAGCCAGCACCGTGAGCCAGGAGAAGAGCAGCAGGGACGAGCTCAGGAGGCTCATGACGAAGCTGGAGCACGCGCTCGACGACAGAGATAGGGCCGACGCCGAGCTCAGGAAGATCAAGGATGCCGTGGAGAGAGCCGAGGGGGGTGAGGAGGTTGAGGACGTGGTGAAGGAGGCCAGGGAGCTCCTCAAGCGTCTTGAGAAGACGAAGGCAGATGTAGATGAGCTCCTGACCAGGGCCAGCAGCACCTTCGAGAAGCTGAGGGCCATAAGCCTGTGGAGGCGCCTGGCGGCCGCCTTCGGAGGCATCCTCATCTTCATAGGCGCGATGACCATAACCACGGGCCTCTTCGTCCTCTTCCTGGGCATCTTGAGCGGTATCGTAGCGCCAGAGGTGGCCGAGATATTGGGCGTGGTGGCCATAGCCCTCGGCACGCTCCTCGTCCTGTCGGGCTTCGCCCACCAACTCCCCTAGCCAAGCGCGTAACGCCTCCTGAGCAGGATGGTGGCGCACATGGCGTTCGCGAGGGCGAAGAAGGCCAGGGCCAGGCAGGTGAGCACGAAGATCGGGAGCACTTGTGGCCCCGGCGGAGATGGGAAGAATATCTTGCCCCTGTATATCTGGTAAATGGTGGCCACGGCCACGGGAACGCTGAGGGCCTGGAGGAGGCCCATGGTGGCCTCAAGCCCGCTGATGAGCTTCGCTACCCTTGCTGGCATGGGTGTGCTGGGCTCCTCGATGCCGCCTATCTTCCTCGCGATAGTTATGTAGAGTTCCCCGAGCGGGATGGCGGTCAGGAAGGAGCCCACGGCCTGGAGCACGCAGAGGGCCATGAGGGTGTTGGCCACGGCCCTAGAGGGCCCCGAGTTCGGGCCAAAGCCCAGGTAGTTCTGGAGCAGGTAGAGGATGAGAAGTATGGCCAGGTAGGAGGCCAGGGAGAAGCCGCCGATGGCCGCCTCCCTCGCCCTGACGGTGATGAGCTCGAAGAGGAAGCCTATGATGCCTATCACGGCCACGGCCGAGCCTATGGCCAGCACGATGGGGTCCATGAAGTAGGTGAGGGCGAGGCAGGCAGAGGCCGCTAGGAGGGGCGTGAGGGGGTAGAAGGGCACCTTGAACTCCCTGGCCAGGTAGCGCCTCCTACGCCTGAGCAGGATGACGCTCAAGTTCACCATGAGGAGGCCTATGAGGAAGCCGAAGCTGGCCGCGCCCGCCAGGAAGTGCGCTATGCCGGAGAGGGCGAAGGCAGCCGCCACGCCAGCCGAGAGCACCACGGCCTTGTAGGGCGTCTTGAAGCGCGGGTGGAGGCCCACCAGCACTTCCGGGAAGAGGCCGTCCCGCGCCAAGGCGTGGGCTATGCGGGCTGCCGAGAGGAGGGCGGTGTTCAAGCTGGTGAGCATGGCCACGGCCCCGAGGCCGAAGACCATGGCCTCGCCAACAGGGCCTAAAGCCGCCCTCCCGACCGAGAGAAGGGAGATTTCTGCTTCCGCTAGCGCCCGCCAGCCTATGGCGCCCACGGCTAGGAAGGAGACCAGCATGTATATGGCCCCCGAGGCTAGGACGGAGAGGATGCATGCCCTCGGTATGGCCTTCTCTGGCTCCCTCACCTCCCCTCCCACGGTGGCTATGCTCTCGAAGCCCCAGTAGGCCACGAAAGTGAAGCCGGTGGCGGACAAGATGCCCTCAAGCCCTCTTGGCGCCAGAGGCCTCAGGTTAGAGAGGCGGAAGGAGGGTGCGGCTGCAAGGCCGAGACCGAGGAGGCCCGAGACCAGCAGGATGGTCAGCATCAGCTGCGCCCTCCCGACCTCTCTCACGCCCTTGATGTTAAGGAGGCAGAAGAGGGCCAAAACGCCCTCGGCCACCAGCACCGGCTCCACAGCCAAGTAGCGGGCCAAGATAAGCGCGAAACCCACCGCGTTGAGGGCTGCGTAGAGCACGTTGCCGAGCCACAGGAACCAGCCGGTAACAAAGGCCATGAGGCCTCCAACGGCTTCTCGCGTGAAGACGTAACCTCCGCCCGAGATTGGCAGGCTTGTGGCGAGCTCGCTGTAGTTGAGGGCGATGAGGAGCGTGATGGCAGCTCCCAGGCCGAAGGCCAACACGACGGCTGGACCAGCCATGCCCACCGCATCGCCCAAGATGACGAAGATGGAGCCGCCTATGGTGCTCCCTACGCCTATGCTCAGCGTCTCCCAGAAGCCCAATCCCCTCTCTGATGTGGTGGAGCTCTCCAGAACCGGCACGCCCCCGGCTGGGCGGGGAGCTACTTAAAAGTATTTCGGGGACATGATGGGGCAAGGCTGGGGTAACGCGGAACTGCGCACGCGCATCGCTTTTAAGCAACCTCCATGCCCACATACGACGGGCCTAGGTGAGCTCGTTGAGCGGGGAGAAGGCCGAGCGAACGCTCATCCTCTGCGTGGACCGGGACGATGACGTGGGGACGAAGGCGAAGGCCAAGACGCCAATTGTAGGGAAAGAGGAGAACCTGCGCGTGGCCACCCGCCTGGCCGTAGCCGACCCAGAGGAGGCAGATGCAAACGCTATGTTCGAGGCCGTGAGGCTCTACGAGCAGCTGACGGCCTCAGCTGGGCCGGGCGAGACCTACGAGGTGGCGACCATCACGGGCTCACCGCTCGGGGGCGTGAAGGCCGATAAGAAGCTCCTGTCGGAGCTCGACCAGGTGCTCAAGGCCTTCCCAGCTGATGGCATCATCCTGGTCTCAGATGGCTATGCGGACGAGGACGTGATCCCGCTCATCCAGTCCCGCGCGCCCATCGTCTCCGTGCGCCGGGTGGTGGTGAGGCATAGCAAGTCCATAGAGGAGACTGCCGCTCTCTTCTCGCGCTACGTGAAGCTCCTCATGGAGAACCCCCGCTACTCCAGGCTCGTGCTGGGCTTCCCCGGTGTCCTCGTGCTCGCCCTCGCCATCCTCTGGGCCCTTGACCACCTCAAGTATGCCTGGATGGCCCTCTCCATAGGCATAGGCACCTTCATGCTCATCAAGGGCTTCAGGCTGGACTACTACCTCGGGCGCTTGCTGAAGGGCGTGAAGTCCAAGGTGTTCAGGCTCGTGCCGCCCCACGTGTATCTGGTGTTCATGTCCTACGTGGCGGGCACGGTAGTAGTCCTCCTGGGCATCTACCAGGTGGTCTGGTATCTCAAGCTCTACGCGCCCCCCGCCTTCGCCCCGCTCCTCAACAACCCGGCTGGCCTGGTGGGCTGGGTGTTCGTGAACACCAGCCACATCTTCATCGCTGGCTTCTGCATCCTCATCACCGGCAGGTGCATCCACTGGTTCATGCGCAAGGACGAGCGCGGCTGGTATGGCCTTGTGGGCCTGCTCGTGTGCGCCTGGTTCTACAAGCTCCTCTACGAGGTAGGCCGCATCCTCATGAACCCCATGCTCTCCTACGCGGACCTCATGACCTCCATCGTGCTGGGCATCATCTTCACGTCCATAGCCACGGTGGCCGTGAACATTATTAAGCGCAGGAGGGCGAGGGCTGCTGGCCTTGAGGGCGCCAGCTCGGGCCAGGAGGGCTGAGGTAGCCATCATAGGCGGCACAGGTTTTGAGGCCATCCTTGAGGCACCAGAGGAGGTCAAGGTGGGCACGCCCTATGGCCTCCCGCCCAAGGTAATGGTGGGTGAGGTGGCTGGCCGGAAGGTGGCCATCCTGCCACGCCACGGGCCGGGCCACGAGCTCCCTCCCCACCGCGTGAACTACAGGGCCAACATCTGGGCTCTCAAGGCCCTGGGGGTGGAGCGCATCTTGGCCACGAACGCCTCCGGGGCCATAAACCCGGGCTTCAGGCCCGGCGACCTAGTGGTGCCGCACGACATCATAGACTTCACGCGCTCAAGGGCCCAGACCTTCTACGAGGGGCCCGAGGTCGTCCACATAGATGTCTCCGAGCCCTTCTGCCCCCAGCTGAGGGCCCTGCTGCTCCAGGTAGCCCGCGGGAGGAGGGCTAGGGTGCACGAGAGGGCCGTGGTGGCCTGCACGGAGGGTCCCCGCTTTGAGACGCCAGCTGAGATAAGGGCCCTGCGGGTCCTCGGGGCCGACCTGGTGAACATGACCGTGGCTCCCGAGGCCTTCCTGGCCAGGGAGCTCCAGATGTGCTATGCCAGCCTCTGCTTTGTGTCCAACATGGCCGCTGGCATGCAGCACAGGCTCACGGCCACGGAGGTGGTAGAAGTCGCGGCCAAGCTGGAGGAGCTGGTCAGGTCCATCGTGGTGGAGGCCATCTCACGCCTGCCGGAGGAGCGCACCTGCCCGTGCGCGAGGGCCCTTGAGGGGGCGAGGCTCAAGCCATGAGCGGGCTGCTGGAGAGGCTCGTGAGCTTCCTAGAGATGCTGGCCCGCTGGCTCGGCATAGACATTCACAAGGTGAGGGCCGTGATGGTGAGGTTCGGCACCTACAAGCTCTACGAGCGCTGGCTGGAGCTCCAGGTGAAGGACAGCCCCATGCCAGAGCATATAGGCGTCATCCTAGACGGCAACCGCCGCTGGGCTCGCATGCACGGCCTCGCGCCCTGGCTCGGCCATAGGGTTGGCGCCAAGAAGGTGGAGGACCTCCTGCGCTGGTGCCTGGACCTCGGCATCAAGACCGTAACGCTCTACGCCCTCTCCACGGAGAACTTCAGGCGCACGCCCAGGGAGGTGGCAGAGCTCCTCAGGCTCCTTGAGGAGAAGCTGCGCGAGCTTAAGGAGAGCGAACTGGTGAGGCGCCATAGGGTGCGCGTGAAGGTGATAGGGCGCCTGGAGCTCCTGCCCCCGCGCCTTAGGGAGCTGGTGAGGGAGGTGGAGGAGGCCACGAGGGACCATGATGGCCACTTCCTGAACATAGCCGTGGCCTACGGGGGCCGGGCCGAGATAGTGGATGCCGTGCGCAAGATAGCCCGCGACGTGAGAGCTGGCCGCCTGAGCCCTGAGGAGATAGATGAGGAGCTCTTCGAGAGCTACCTCTACACGGGCTACCTGCCGGAGGACGTGAGGGACCCGGACCTCATCATAAGGACCTCTGGCGAGGAGCGCCTCAGCGGCTTCCTCCTCTGGCAGTGCGCCTACAGCGAGCTGTGCTTCGTGGACGTCTACTGGCCCGAGTTCAGGCGCATAGACCTCCTGAGGGCCATCAGGACCTACCAGAGGAGGCAGAGGAGGTTTGGCCGTTGAAAGCCGGAATAACCAGCGGAGGCGGCGATCACCTCCTGACGGCCTCCAAGGCCCTCATGCTGGCCGGGCTCACGGGCTCCACCTGGCTCTACGAGCTAGGCTCGCCCAGGGGCCTCCCGGACGCCCTATACACCTGCTGCTTCCTCCTGGCCCTTGTCCTCATGGGCCGCTCCCACAGGAAGCTCCCGCTCATGCTCGTCCTGGGCTTCGCAATCGGCCTGGCCTTCGAGGCCGTGGGGGTGGCCACGGGCCTGCCCTTCGGCAGGTATAGGTATGTGGCTCTCGACACGGCCCGCATTTTGGACGTGCCCGTGGTAGTGCCCGTAATGTGGGGCGTCTTCTCAGCCACGGCCTACCTGGCCGCCAGGCCCATCGCCAGGGGGGTCTGGCTTGTGCTCCTCGCCTCAGCACTCATGGTCATCCTAGACCTAGCCCTCGACCCGGCCATGACCTCCTGGCGGGCCTGGGTCTGGGAGGGAGGCTGGGGGCCGACCTGGCACGGCGTGCCGTTCAGCAACTTCCTGGGCTGGCTTCTGGTCTCGCTCGTGATAATCGGCACCTACGAGCTCGTCCTCAAGGGCGATGGGCCTGATGATGCGTTCTTCTCCCTCATCTACATTTACAACCTGGCCTTAATAGCCATCCAGGCGCCTAGGAGCGCGGGGCTGCTGGCCCTAAGTCTCGGGCTGACCGTGTTCTGCCTGCTCTTTCTGATGGAGCTATCCTGTCCTCACTAGACAGCCAAACATCTGATGGACAGCCAAACATCTATGAAGCTCCCATCTACTAGGAGGATGCGGAGCTTGTTATCTCCAGTGCTATTGTGGATAATTCATCATAGAGCTTGAGCAGGCTTCGTAAGTTCATTTATAGCCCCTCAGGAGCTCCAATATGTCCTCTAGTCTAGCTTCCAGGTGTTCGAGCCTCATGAGGTCGTCTAGGCACTCTGATTCCGTAAGCTCGCCAGCTTCTATTTTCCTCCATAGCTCTTCTGAGGAGTTGACGCCATGCTTAGAGCATATCTTCGCCATCTCCGCCTTCACGTTCCTCAGCTCGTTTTCAAGGAAGAGTCTAACACCTTCCCTCAGGACGACCTCCTCAGGAAGCCTCAATTTTTCTGGCTACCTCTCTAGGGCTCAGCATCGTGGTCAGCCTCACCACCAACTCCCGCTCCGTGGACCTGAAGTTTAAGCGTTATTGCCCCCATGCCTCTTCTTGCTAATTCAACCACGCTACTCAGCGAGTTCGGGGCGGTGCGCTCGGCCCGGTCAGCACCTCCCTGCCTTCCTCCAGCACGAGCACGGTGTCCTCTATCCTAACGCCCCCTCGCCCGGGCAGGTAGATGCCCGGCTCCACCGTGATGACATAGCCAGCCCGGAGCTCCTCCTCCACGCCCGGCGCTAGCCTGGGCTGCTCGTGCACCTCTATGCCCACGCCATGCCCGAGCGAGTGCACGAAGTAGTCCGCATACCCGGCCCTGTCTATCAGGTTGCGGGCCACGGCATCTACATCACACGCCCTCACGCCTGCCCTGAGGGCCTCTACGGCCGCGAGTTGGGCCTCCCTCACGGCCACGTATATCCTCTCCTGCCAGGGCTCTGGCCTGCCCACCACGAAGGTGCGCGTCATATCGGACACATAGCCCTCGCAGGTGGCGCCCAGGTCCACGACCACCGGGTCGCCCTTCCTCAGCTCGCGGCCCGAGGCCCTGGCGTGCGGCAGGGCGGAATTTGGGCCAGAGGCCACTATGATGGGGAAGGGGTGCTCCTCTGAGCCAGCCAGTCGGAGCTCGCGCTCTAGCTCGCCAGCGACCTCTAGCTCCCTCACGCCAGGCGCCAGGAGCTCTGGCACGAGGGCCATGACCTTGCTCGCGACCTCGCAGGCTCTCCTGATGGCCGCGACCTCACGCTTGTCCTTCACCTTCCTCAGCTCCCAGACCTGCTCGACAACCTCAGCGAGTCCCTCCTCGCCCAGCTCGCCCGCCAGGCGCCTGTAGGTGGCCAGGGGGAGGCTGTCGAAGCCCAGCCTCCTCACCTGGAGCTCCCTCAGGACCTCCAAGAGCACGTCATCTGGCCTCTGGTCCACCCGGACGTGCCTGACCTCTACCTCCGCGCCGGAGAAGTGCTGTTGAGCGGCCGCCAGGTCCACGCCAGGCGTGAGCAGAATGGGCTTGCCATCGGGGGGCACTAGGAGCCTAGGCGCGCCCCTAAAGCCCGTGAAGTAGAAGATGTTCGCGGGGCTCGCGACCAGGAGGGCGTCTAGCTCAAGCCCCCTGGCTAGCTCCCTCGCCTTGTCCAAGCGCATCTGGTGGGGCATGGCAGGGCCACCTCTCGGCCACGAGCTTAATAGGCTTTGGGCGCCCGTGGAGCCGGACATGGAGGCCCCCTTCACGCCCGAGCAGGTCAGGAAGGCCCTGATGAAGGCCCGTAGGGAGCTGGGCCTCAGGACGCTCGTAAGGCCGAGAGTCGAGGCCGTCTACTACGAGGCCGAGAGCGACTTCCTCCTCGTGGTCGTCCCCGATAGGCCCGACAAGTCCGTCCTGCTGGGCCCCTCTGGCCGTGTGATGAAGATGGCCAAGAAGGAGCTGGGCGTCTCGGCCATGGCAGTGCGCTCCCGTACGGACCTCATGGTGAAGCGTTGGAGGGTAAGGCAGGCGCTTGCGAAGGCCAGGAGGCTGCTGGCGAAGGCTGGTGGCCCCCTGAGGGAGGCCCTGAAGCGTGTGGCCGCGCTCTTGGAGGCTGAGGCACGCTACCCGCCCAGGGATTGGCCTGCCTTTGAACCCCTTGAGGAGCCAGCGGTCGTGGTTGGCTTCTCTGGCGGCGTGGACAGCACGGCCCTGCTCTACCTGGCCACGCGCCTCGGCTTAAGGCCCATCGCGGCCACGGTGGACGCTGGCGGCTGGATGCTTCCCCCGCACGCGAGGGAGCGCTTGGAGGCCATAGTGGCCCGCCTGGGCGTGGAGCACGCCTACGTCAGAGGGAACGAGCAGGTCTTCAGGCGGGTGCTGCTCTGGGCTAGGCAGGGGAGGAGGCATCCATGCAGGATGTGTCACGAGCAGATAGAGGAGGCTGTCATCTCCTACGCGCTTGAGAGAGGCGTGCCCATCGTGGCCTTCGGCGACCTGCTGCCCACGGGCCGCTACTCCATCTACTGGCTCAGGCGAGGAGGCCGGAGGCTGCTCAGGCTGAACCTCATGGCCTCCCTGGCCCTCTGCAAGAGCGATACCCGCGTTCTCGCCCGCCTGGCTGGGCACCCGGTCGAGAAGCTGCGCTTCGGCTGCCCCCTCCTGGGCGTGGTGCACCGGGAGCACGAGGAGATGAGGCTGGCCTCCATCCAGAGGGTGCTGAGGGAGACGAGGGCTGGCGTCTTGGAGCCGAACCAGGCGTTAGAGCTCGTAAAGAGCATCATAAGGTGAGGGCCGCACTTTTACACAACTCCCTGTTACAGCCTGGGGGTAGGCCAACGTAGAGTTTTTAAACAAGCCTGTTAAGCCGGAGGGCATGGGCAAGGGTTGAGGCAGCCGGTGGGTCTCCCCCTTTGCTACCCCTCCCCCTCAGCCCTTGCCCACCCCTG
>Ga0190367_1001049_pt1 | contig 17248 bp, 16 predicted proteins | sample 4872181011_MG_FD_171838 | JGI IMG/M metagenome (GOLD analysis project Ga0190367, IMG submission 171838) | Hydrothermal vent microbial mat bacterial communities from Southern Trench, Guaymas Basin, Mexico - 4872-18-10-11_MG | ecosystem: Environmental > Aquatic > Marine > Hydrothermal vents >...
AAACCTCCTGGTGAAGGTGGGCGAGCAGGAGAAGCCCTGCCTGGCCCTAAACGGCCACATGGACGTGGTCCCCGCCGGCGATAGAGCTAGATGGAGCTTCGACCCATATTCGGGTGAGGTCAGGGACGGCAAGGTACTGGGGCGTGGCGCCACGGACATGAAGGGCGGCCTGGCCTGCCTCCTAACAGCCCTCGTGGCCGTCGTCCAAGCAGTAGAGCACATCCCCGGTACCCTCCTCCTGGCGGCCGTGCCCGACGAGGAGACGGGGGGCGAGCACGGCACGAAATGGCTAGTGGAGCAGGGCAAGCTCTACGGCGATGCGTGCCTCATGGGCGAGCCCTCGGGCATCCGGGCCTGCATGGTGGCCGAGAAGGGCGTGTGCTGGCTGAGGCTGAGGGCCAAGGGCGTACCAGCTCACGGTAGTCTACCGGCGTTAGGCGAGAACGCCGTGGAGAAGATGGCCAAAGCCATGGAGGTCATCAAGCGTGTGGAGGAGATGGAAGTGCACTTGCCTCCTGAACTCGCCGGGGTGCTAGAAGCATCGAGGGCCTTCTTCAGGGAAGGCCTCTCGGTCTCCGGCCTTCCGGCTGAGAAAGTAGAGGCAGCCGTGGAGGCCCTCGACCACGTGACGGTGAACTTCGGTGTCATTAAGGGCGGCACGAAAGTGAACGTGGTCCCAGATGCCTGTGAGCTCGAGGTGGACATAAGGGTGCCGCCCGGCTTAACGCCGTCGGAGGCCAAGGCCCGCGTTGAGGAACTCCTGAGGGCTGAGGGCCTAGGGGACGTGGAATGCGAGTTCATACAGGCTTCTGAGCCCAATTACACGCCTCCCACGGCCAGCATCTACAGGCTCGTGGAGGCCAACGCTAGGGAGCTAACTGGCATAGAAGTCAAGCCCATACTCATCACGGGCGGGACGGACGCCAGGTTCCTGAGGACCAAGGGCGTGCCATCTGTGCACTACGGGCCCGGCGAGCTGACGAGGGCACACGCTTACGACGAGTTCGTGGAAGCCGAGCACCTCGTGATAGCCACGAGGGTATTGGCCGGGACCATGTTCGACTTCATCTACGGCAGGATTATCTAAGCGGGCCCCTAAGGCTTTAAGCCACGGGCGGGCGGTGGTGCTGAGCAGCCCATGTGCTTTGAGGTGAAGGAGCGCGACCTACTGGCCAGGATAGGCGTGGTGGAGACGAAGAGCGGGCGCTTCGAGACGCCGGCCCTCCTGCCGGTGGTGAACCCGGCTATCCAGGCCGTAAGCCCCCGGGAGCTGAGGGAGCGCTTCGGCTTTGAGGCTATAATCACGAACGCCTATATCATAATGAAGCGCTTCGGCGAGGAAGCCGTGGAGAAAGGCATACACAGGCTCCTGGGCTTCAAGGGCGTGGTGGCCACGGACTCGGGCGCTTACCAACTCCTCGTCTATGGCGAGGTAGACGTGGGGCCAGATGAGGTAGTGGCTTACCAGGAGGCCATAGGCTCCGATATCGCGACCATCTTGGACGTGCCCACGGGCTGGGCGGTCTCGCGCGAGCAAGCGCTGAAGACAGTGTTGGAGACGGCCGAGCGGGGAAAGCGTCTCTGGAGCGTAAAACAGCGCGATGATGTGCTCTGGGTCGGGCCCGTCCAGGGTGGCTGCTTCACGGACCTAGTGGCCCGCTCGGCGAGGCTCATGGGCTCCCTGCCCTTCCACATCCACGCTCTCGGCAGCCCAGTGCCCGTGATGGAGGCCTACCGCTTCGACGTGTTGGTGGACATGATAATGGCCGCGAAGCTCAACCTCCCGCCCGAGAGGCCCCTCCACCTCTTCGGGGCTGGCCACCCCATGATGTTCGCCTTGGCCGTGGCCCTGGGTTGCGATACCTTTGACTCGGCGGCCTATGCCATCTACGCGCGTAACGGCCGTTACATGACGGAGGCTGGCACGGCCAGGCTGGAGGAACTGACCTACTTCCCCTGTGATTGCCCGGTTTGCGCGCGTAAGGACCCCTCTGACTTACTCGACATGCCTGAGGAAGAGCGCGCCCGCCTCCTGGCCATGCATAACCTCTACGCCTGCCTTAGGGAGCTGAGGGCTATAAGGCAAGCCATAAGAGAGGGCTGCCTCTGGGAGCACCTCATGCTCAGGGCGCACTCCCACCCCTCACTGCTCAAGGCCGTCAGGAAGCTAGCCGATTACGCCGACGTGCTTGAGAGGCATACGCCCATGGCCAGAAAAAAAGGCATATTCATTTTCTCATCAGATGACCTCCACAGGCCCGAGCTAGTGAGGTATAGGAAACGCCTTCTGGAGCGCTTCAGGCCCCGGGGTGCCGATGTGCTTTTGCTCTTGCCCTACTCGCTCGAGAAGCCCTTCAGCCGCTCGCCAGCATACGGCAGGCTCTTAGATGCCCTCTTGGCCAAGCTGGGGGCCTCGGCGGCCGAGGTGCAGGTCTGCCTCTACTCGGTCCCCTTCGGCCCTGTGCCCCTGGAGTTAGACCAGGTACACCCCCTCTCCCAGCATGAGCTCGCCGGTCATGACGAGGGGATGCTGAGATGGGCGGCCAGTCTGGTGGCCGAGTTCGCGACATCGAGGCCCTGGAGGGCTATCCTCTTGGTATCGGATAGCGGTGAGCTCGCGGCCGAGGTAGAGCGCTCCTTGGCCAGGGCTGGCCTTAAATTACACGTGCTTAAGGAACGTGAGCCCTGGTCCGAGGGCGCGTTGTTCGAGGTAGCCGAGCGCTTAGCGCGGCTGATAAGTGGTCAGTATTCCTCCTAAAGCCTTTTTATGAGGTCCTCTGACTAGGGGAGTAAGCGTGCTAAGGTAGGTGTGCGCCGAATTGAAGGTGAGATTCCTAGGCGGTACGGGCGAGGTCGGGCGCTCAGCCGTGCTGGTGGAGGCTGGCGGAGCCAAGATACTGCTTGATTACGGCGTGATGTTAGATGACGAGCCCGGCTTCCCCATGCACGTGCCCCCGAGGGAGCTAGATGCCATTTTCATCACCCACGCGCACCTAGATCACTCGGGGGCGGCGCCCATCTTCTACATAGGGCGTGGCGTGCCCATATACGCCACGAGGGTGACCTTCGATATCACGGAGCTCCTCATCCAGGACTTCATCCACCTCTCCGGCTACTACCTGCCCTTCGAGTACATAGAGCTCCAGAACATGCTCTCCCACGCCAGGAGCATGACCTACTGGAGGCCCATCAGGATAAAGGACATGACCATAACCTTCCTCAGGGCTGGCCACATCCCCGGCAGCGCTCAGGTGCTAGTGGAGGCCGAGGGCAAGAGGCTCCTCTACACGGGCGATATCAACCCCGTGGACACGAGGCTCCTCAAGGGCGCCGACCTGGATTACGGCGAGCTGGACGCCATCATAATAGAGAGCACCTATGCTGACCAAGACCACCCAGCTAGGCACGAGGTAGAGCGCGAGTTCGTGACCCGCGTGCAGGAGGTGGTCGAGGGCGGCGGCACCGTGCTGGTCCCGGCTTTCGCCGTGGCCAGGGCCCAGGAGATAGCCTGTGTCCTCCGCGCCCACGCTTTCCCCTACGACGTGGTCATGGACGGCATGGCCAGGAAAGTCAACGTGCTTTTCATGAACCACCTGAGAGAGCTGAGGGACCCGCAGCTCTACATGGCCGCCATGGACGATATCATATTGATAGCGAAGCGCAGGGATCGGAAGAAGGTGGTCAAGCGCCCATGCGTCATAATAAGCCCGGCTGGCATGTTGAAGGGTGGGCCAGCGGCCTATTACGCCATGAGATTGGCCGGCAGCTCTAGGAACGCTATCTTCCTCGTGAGCTACCAGATACCGGGCACGCCCGGCCACGAGCTATTGGAGACGGGGACCTACATAGTGGACGGGAAGGTGCAAAAGGTGAAGGCCCAGGTCGAACACTTCGATTTCTCCTCCCACGCTGGCGCCTCAGATCTCCACGCCATCCTCAAGCGCTTAGAGGGCTCACCAAAGGTCTTCGTGGTCCACGGGGCAGAGGGGAACTGCGATAAGCTGGCCTCCTGGGCGCGCGAGGAACTGGGCCTTGAGGCCGTGGCGCCGGAGGCCGGGAGCGAGTTCGTGATCTAGGGGAGGTGGCCAAAGTCATGCCCGTGAGCGTGGAGCTGCTGAAGATGGGCCGGGTAGGGCAAGAGATCCTCGAGGCCGTGCGGGAAGGGCTTGAGGAAGCCTATGAGGGCCTGGTGGAGGCCTTCGTGGCCGAAGGGGCATTAAACGTGCCTGCCGAGGCCTATGACAAGCGCCGTTACCAGTACAACTCCAGCATCATCTTGGCTTACCTAAAGCGCTCTTACCGGCCGCTCGGCGATAAGCTCCTGGCCATCACACACGTGGACCTCTTCGTCCCGCGGTTGAACTTCGTGTTCGGCCAAGCTGAGTGCCCAGGCTGTTACGCCATAATATCGACCTGCCGCCTAAGGCCGGAGTTCTACGGTGACCCGCCCCACCCCCAGCTCTTCTTGGAGAGGTGCGTGAAGGAGGCCGTGCACGAGGTGGGCCACACGCTGGGCCTCGGGCACTGCTCTAACCCGAACTGCGTCATGGCTTTCTCGAACTCTATATGGGATACGGATAGGAAAGGCACGAGACCGTGTGATAAGTGCATGAGGGAGTTAAAAGCAGCCTTCAGGCTTCGGTGATCTCACACCTCAAGCGGCTTATGATCTCCTCCGCCTCCTCGGGCTTCACTTTAAGCGTGTAGAGGCGCCTAGGGGTGCGGAGCTTCAGCTTCACCACGTCCCCGCTCCTCTTCACTATGCAGTACAGCGCCCTCTCGGAGAGGTGGACGAACTCATCGGGGTCGAAGATCTCGGCGGGCATCTTTACCACACCACCCCGGCTAGCGGGGGCCGGGGTAAAAAGCTTATGATGGTCCCGCTTTTTAGCCGCCCCTAGCCCTATTGGCGTGAGGTGGTCGTGTGGCGTATTCTAGGATACCGCCGGAAGAACTGGCCAAGCGCATTGACCACGCAGTCGTGAGGCCCAGCGCGACGTTAAAGGATGTCGAGGCCGGTTGTCTCGAGGCCAAGCGCTACCGGCTGAGGGCTATCTGTGTCCCGCCCTGCTACGTCGAGAGGGCGGCTGAGCTCCTTAAGGGCTCGGGCGTCCGCGTCTGCGCCGTGGTGGGCTTCCCATCTGGCTACGACCTGCCGGCCGTGAAGGCCAGGGAAGCCGAGATAGTGATGGAGCTAGGGGCTCAGGACGTGGATATGGTGATGAATATCTCTGCCCTCAAGTCAGGCCTCTACGATCTCGTGCTGCGCGATATAGCTGGTGTGGTGGAAGCCGTTAAGGCCAGGGAAGGTGTGGTGAAGGTCATCATAGAGGTGTGCTACTTGACCGAAGAGGAAATCCACAGGGCCTGCGAGTTAGTCCTGAGGGCTGGGGCTGATTTCGTGAAGACCTCGACAGGTCTAGGCCCCTCAGGGGCGACCATCGAGGCCGTCAAGCTCATCAGGTCGGTGGTGGGCGATAAGGCAGGCGTCAAGGCCTCTGGCGGCATAAGGACGCTCGGCCAGGCGTTGGCCATGCTGGAGGCCGGCGCGGACCTAATAGGGACCAGCACGCCCTCGGCTATCATAGAGGAGGCCTTAAAGGCCCGGCGTGGCTGAGGGAAAAGCCTATCACGTATGGTGCTCAACCACTTGAGGTGGGAGGACTTGAGGGACCTCGCCGATCTAGCCGTGGAATTAGCCGTCAAGCTTGGGGCCGATTACGCTGAGGCACGCTTTCACGAGGACCAGGCTAACTTCTACATGCTGAGGAACGGCGTGCCCGAGGTAACTGGCTTCGAGAGGGCGCGTGGGCTGTGCGTGAGGGTGTTGGTGAACGGCGGCCTTGGCTTCGCGTCCTTAAACAAGCCCGATAAGGCCCTGTTAGAGCGCAGGGTACGCGAGGCTGTCTCCATGGCCCGCGCGTCCGCTAGGACGCGTAAGAAGCCCATAAAATTCTCGGAGGAGAAGGCAGAGGAAGCCAGCTGGGAGGCCAAGGCCAAGGAGCCAGCCGAGGACGTGCCTGTTGAAGAGAAGATGGCCCTCCTATTCGACATAGATAAGGTGCTCACCGATAGGGCTGAGACGGGCACCCAGGTCCCCTTCAGGCTCCTCGAGCTCACGGAGAGTATCACTGAGCGCTACTTCGTGAACAGCGAGGGAGCCCGTATCTCCTGCCGCGTGCCGCGCGTGGAGTTCTTCTCCATGATAACCGTGACGGAACCGGACAAGGGCACAGAGCAGGATATGGTGCAGGAAGGGGCCAGTAAGGGCTGGGAGTTCATAAGGGAGCTAAAGCCCATAGAGAAGCTCAAGGAGAGGGCTAGAGCACTCGGCGTGGTGCTGAGGGAAGGCGTGAGCCCGCCTAAGGGGTCGATAGACCTAGTGTTGGGCAGCGAGGTGGTGGGCCTCATAGTCCACGAGAGTTGTGGCCACCCCTACGAGGCCGATAGGATAATGGGCCGCGAGGCCGCCCAGGCAGGCGAGTCCTTCGTCAAGCCCGATATGCTGGGCCAGAGGATAGGCTCTGAGGTCGTGACGGTCGTGGACGACCCCACGCTGGAGGGCTCCTACGGCTTTTACCTGTACGACGACGAGGGCGTGAAGGCCAGGAGGCGTTATTTGATAAAGGAAGGCATTATAAACGAGTTCCTTCACAACCGCGAGACGGCTGCCGCCCTGGGCGTCTCCAGCAACGCGGCCGCTAGGGCCAGCGGCTACAACCGCGAGCCCATAGTGCGCATGGCCAACACCTTTATGCTCCCCGGCGATTACAAGTTCGAGGAGCTCCTAGAGGATATCAAGCTAGGCGTCTTCATTAAAACCTTCGGTGAGTGGAACATAGACGACAGGCGCTTCAACATGCGGTTCATAGGCCGCGAGGCCTACCTGATAGAGAAGGGCGAGCTGAAGCGGCCCGTCAGGAGGCCCGTGCTAGAGATAACCACGCCCGGCTTCTACGCCAGCGTGGATGCCCTAGATAAGAACCTGGGCTTCACAGCGGGCACCTGCGGCAAAGGCGACCCCGTTCAGGGCGTGCCCGTCTGGTTCGGAGGGCCTAACGTGCGCCTCAGAGGGGTAGCCCTAGGAGGGTTGTGAGGTGGAGCTCAGGGAGCTAGCTAACTTGGTCCTAGAAGAGGCCCTGAAGCTGGGGGCGGATGAGGTAGCCGCGGCAGCTGAGAGGAGTGTCCTTAGACAAGTGCGCTTCGCGAACAACGAGGTCACCATAGCTAAGACCTGGGATGCGCTCCAGGTGCACGTCTACTTGGCCAAGGATAAGAAGATAGTAGTGACCTCCCTGGCCAACGTGGATCCCGAGGCCGTGAGGAAAGCTCTCAAGGACCTCATGGCCCTGTTGGGCGTGATGAAGGCGAGGCCAGATTACGCCCCCCTGCCGGAGGGGCCGTTCGAGTATGAACCCGTGCCGGGCCTCTACGACCAGAAGCTAGCTGAGATGGAGGAAGAGGCTGTTGATCTGGTAGAGGCAGCTATCAACAAGGCCCTTGAAGCTGGAGGCAAGAGAGTAGCCGGCACGCTCCTCTTAGGCGAGGAAGAAACCTTCTTAGCGACCTCCAAGAACGTGGAAGCTGGCGAGCGCAGGACCAAGGCTCAGTTGGTCGTGAGGGCGTTAGCGGATGGCGAGTCCGCGGGCATGGGGCTGACATGCGGGACGCGGCTGGCGGACCTAGACCCGGAGGGTGCTGGCGAGCAAGCAGGGCGCTTCGCCAAGCTCTCCTTAGAGCTAAAGACACTCGAGCCCGGCAGGTACGACGTGGTGTTCGGCCGCCCCGCCTGCGCCGTGTTCTTCGATATAGTAGCTGGCATGGCCTCTGCCTTCTACGTGGACTCCGGCCTTTCCTGCCTCGTCGGCAAGCTGGGCCAGAAAGTGGCGAGCGAGCTGGTGAGCCTCTACGATGACGCCAGGCTAGAGGCCGGCTTGGGCAGCAGGCCCTTTGACGACGAGGGCCTCCCGACGGCCCGCAAGCCCATAATAGAGCGCGGTGTGCTGAAGACCTACCTGCATAACTCCATCACGGCCAAGAGACATAACACGAGCTCCACGGCCAACGCGGGCTGGATAGTGCCCAGGCCCTGGAATGTGGTGGTGGAGCCGGGCGATAGGGGCGATGAGGAGCTGATAAGCGAGGTGAAGCGCGGCCTCTTCGTGAACAACATCACCTATGTGCGCTTCCAGGACTACGCGAAAGGCGATTTCTCGGCCGTGATAAGGGACGGCGTCTTCCTCATCGAGGACGGCGAGATCAAGGCAGGCGTGAAGGGCCTCAGGCTCAGCGATAACGTGCTCAACATCCTGTCGTCCGTCAAGGCCTTCTCCAAGAATGCCCGCCAGACAGCGCACTGGTGGATGGAATGGGGCAGCCCAGCAGTGGTGACGCCCCTCGTGTTGGCCGAGAAGATCGGCTTCACCGTGCCCACTAAGTGAGGGCGCGGGCTTCACCCCTCTTTTTATTATCGCTTATTCATCTACCAGCCAACTGGCCTGTAGTAGTAAGGCATTATCGGCCTATATTCCCTCGCCTTCTCCCGCCTCCGCGCGATTAACCGCACCGCCTGGACGAAGAACATGATGAGCGATAGCACGCCCACTACTATCTCGAAGAACAACGTGAGGCCGCTCAACAAGGCTATGCCGGCATCTTTCGTGAGCATTATCCAGACAGCCCATATCTGGACGTGGTAGTTCAGGTACCAGTGCACGAGTATGGAAGCGTGTATCCCGTAGTAGAGGAAGCAGGTCCCAAGCACGAGACCAGCAGCCGTGGCGGTCAGGACCTTGCCCGGCGTCCAGCCGAGGAGGTGAAGGAAGCCGAAGACGAGGGAGGTAGCTACCACCAATATCCACGCTAAAGGCCTCACGGCCTTCTTCAGTTCCTTATTTAGGCTGGCCGGGCAGAAGAGGGCCTTAACGAAGGCCAGTCCCTTCCCTTCCTCGGCTTTGTAAGCAGCGAAGAGGGCGAGGGGGAGTCCTATGCCGACCAGCCTCGTCCCTAACTCCTCCACCACAGCCGCGTAGCTGGTCTCCAGCAGGAGGCGTAGGGGCTCAGGCACCTCACCTATCGGGGCTACCTCAAGGCCCAAGATGTTCACGAGCCACGTAAGGCCCAGCGTGCCCGTTAAGGTGGCGGTGGCTATAAAGGGCATGGCGAAGAGGAAGTTTCTTAGGCTCTCCAATAGAGGGCCTTCGGCGCTCCTGGCGAAGGCCTTGTGGACGCCGCCGCCCTGGACGGCAGCTGCGATAAAACAGGACACGAAGACCACCTGGAGGCCCAAAAGCAGGGACCAGACCGGCAGGGAGACCGGCACCCTGATGAGGAGGATCAAGAACCAGAAGTAAAGCCCCTCCAGATGCCTCGCTAGGATATCCTGGCCCGGGGCCGTGTCTGTGTATAAGCGCATGCCCACAGGTATGCTGATGATGAAGAGGGCCAGCAAGACCGCCGAGAGGAGGGCTAACCCTATTCTGGCCAGCTTCTTGACCACATCGGCTGTCGTCTCGGGCCTGTAGGGCAGGGGCATGATAGGCCCGACTGGCGCTTCCCAGGGCCGCACTTACCTCACCTATACGTCTTTGGCCCAAGGCCATAAAATACCTTAAGGACCGTGTTCCACGGGTGGCGGCACTTGGGGTTAGCGCCGGTGAGCAGCAGGGAGATGGCAATCGCGGACGAGAATGCCGCTTTCCTAGGGGTATCGAGGTTATTGCTCATGGAGAACGCGGGCAGGGCGCTGGCGGACGAGATAGCAAGGCGCTTGGGGGGCGTTAAAGGCCGGAGGATAGTCGTGGTCGCTGGCCTGGGCAACAACGGCGGTGATGGCTTAGTGGCCGCCCGGCACCTCGCCTCCCTCGGGGCCAATGTGGCCGTTGTGCTATTGGGCCGCGAAGATGCCATCAGGACGGAGGAAGCTAAGGCGAATTGGGCCGCCCTCAAGAAGATGTTCTTGAGCGTGAAGCTCTACCAGGCCTCAACGCCAGAAGAGCTGAGGAGAGCTTGGTCGGAACTCGGGGCCGAGAAGGCCGATGTGATAATCGATGCTATCTTCGGTACGGGCGTGAGAGGGCCTATAAGGAGCCCCTTCTCCGATGCCATAGAGCTTATCAACGCCTCCAGGGGCCTAGTGGTAGCTGTTGACGTGCCCTCTGGCCTGAACCCGGACACGGGCGACCCCTCAGAGCCCACCGTCAAGGCGGGCTTGACCATCACCATGCACAAGCCCAAGCCTGGCCTCCTGGCGCCCGAGGCCGAGGAGTTCGTGGGCGAGTTGGTAATAGCGGGCATAGGGATGCCCCCCGAGGCCGAGCTAGTAGTAGGACCTGGGGACCTGAAGGCTTACCTGCCTGCTGTGAGGCCTCCGCACGCCAAGAAAGGCGATTTCGGCCGTGTCCTGGTGATAGGCGGCGGACCTGATTATTCTGGCGCCCCAGCTTTATCCGCTCTGGCGGCCCTGAGGGCGGGGGCCGATTTAGCAGTGGTGGCCGCGCCTAAATCGGTGGCGAGCGTGATAAGGTCTTTTTCGCCTAACCTCATAGTGAGGGCGCTTAGCTCGGATAAGCTAGTGCCCGGCGACGTGCCTTTCCTGCTCCGCTTAACCGAGCGCTCTACCTGCGTGGTCATAGGGCCTGGCCTGGGCACCGATCCCGAGACCTCTGAAGCCGTTAGAGCATTCTTGAGGGCCGCCAAAAGCACCGTGCCGCTCGTAATAGACGCGGACGCCATAAAGGCTATCGCCAAGGGCTCCGTGGACCTCTCGGGCGCTAAGGCCGTAGTAACGCCCCACGCTGGCGAGCTCAAGCTGCTCTCTGGCCGGGAGGTCCCGCCCCCCACGGACCTGGGGGCCAGAATGGATTTCGTCAAGCAGGTAGCGTCCGAGCTGGGCATCACGGTCCTCTTGAAGGCCCACGAAGACGTGATATCTGATGGGGGGCGCGTGAAGGTGAACATAACCGGCAACCCAGCTATGACGGTCGGCGGGACGGGCGATGTGCTGGCGGGCATAGTAGCTGCGCTCCTCTCCCAGGGCCTCGGCTTGTTTGAAGCCGCCTGCCTGGGGGCCTTCATAAACGGCGCTGCCGGCGATTTAGCGGCCCGCGAGCTAGGTTACCACATCACGGCCACGGACGTGATAGAGCGCATACCGGCTGTCTTGAGGCCCTACGAGCGCGTGGAGCTCGGCACGCCAGGCTTATGATGGATGCTTGACCGGGAGCTCCACAGAAGCTTTCACGTCTGGCCTGAGCGGTAGGTCGAGCACGAGCGAGAGCTTGTAGCGGCCCTTGGAGAAGCCCAGCAGGACAGGCGTCTCCAGGCCCAGGCGCTCTAGCAGGTACCTGGGGCTCGCGTCCTCCACTGTCAGGAGGAAGGTGCGCTCCCGCAAGGGGAACTCGTACTTAAAGCTCGATAAGCTTTTCCTGGCGTATGCCAGCTCGATTTTAGCGCGGTTTACCCCCTCCAGTCCCCCCACTTTAACGCTCAGCTCGCCCTCTAACTCGAGCCTGACGCCCCTGGCCTTAGAGGCGCTCCACGTTATGGTCCCCTCGAGCGCATCCGGCCCTAGCCTTACGGAAGCGCTGGCTCTGTCCTCTTTATGCCTGGCGGTGAGGCCTAGGCCCGTCTGCGCGAACTCAGTTGAAATGGGGTCCAGCATGGCCAGGATGAGGGGCATCTCTCTCCCATGGCCCCCGTCTGGCTCGAGCTTCACGGCGGGCAGCTCCACGTAATCCATGTGAGGGCCGGAGAACACCGTGAAGCCTCGAGGCAGCTCGCTTAGCCTGATGGAGCGCGCGGTCTCGGCCGGCCCGGCGGGCAAAAAGGCCGATTTGTGCTTGTAATGCCTGCTGGTCGTAGTCATCATGGTCTTCCCGGTGGGCACGGTCGTTTGGCGGGTTATCCAGATGCCCAGGGCCGTGAGCTTGCCCAGTCGGACGCGGATTGGCTTAGGCAGGATTATCTCGTCCCGCGTGAGCCTCAGTTTGCTGGCTAGTTCCTCGGCTTCTCGGCGGGCCAGCTTCAGCCTTTGCCTGGCCCTTGTCCACTCATTTGCCGCGTGAGCCAGGATGGCCGCGATGACCAATACCATGAGGGCTATCATCAAGACAAGGGGGTTAATGGCGAGGACCGCCGGCCCGGCTATCACGCCCATCGAGAGCGTTATGATGGCCACTAAGGTCAGTGCGGCGAGGAGAGCGGCTAAGGCGTTCATGTTCAGGGTCGGTACCTCGGGTATGGCTATTATCACGCGGACCATTCCACTCCAGCGGGGGCTCTCAGTCCATAAATGCCTTCCCTTAGAGTTCCCAGAACTCCGATTGGATGCGCCTCACCTCCCTAAGCGTTTTCTCGGCCTTGGCCCTCACGTTAGGGGTTGTGCGCGTCCTCTCGTCCACTACCCGGTAATCCTGGCCCGTCAAGAGCGCTAAATCAGCCACGAACATCTTGCCTATATGGGCTAGGGAGTAACCGCCTTCTAGGACGGCTACCAGCTTCCCCCCACAGGCCCTCTTGGCCAAATCGGCCAAGCTCGCGAAGGCTTCTACTTGTCCCAACATGGACAGGCCCAGCCTGGCTACTGGGTCGGCGTAATGGACGTCGAACCCCACCGAAGCCAGCACGAACTCCGGGCCGTACTGCTCGGCTATGGGGACCACTATCTCCCTCAGCGCCCTCAGGTACACGTCGTCGCCCGTGAGGAGCGGCAGCGGGACGTTGACCGTGAAGCCCCGTCCCTCGCCGGAGCCCACCTCTTCCTCAAAGCCCGTGCCGGGGAACCACGTCGGGTCTTGGTGGAGGCTGGCGTAAAGCACGCGGCCCGTCTCGTAGAAGAACTCCTGGGTGCCGTTCCCGTGGTGGGCATCTATGTCTATGATAGCCACGCGCTTCAGCCCCCGTTTCTCGAGCAGGTATTGAGCTGCGATGGCCACGTTGTTGAAGATGCAGAATCCCCGGGCGTAGTCGCGGCCAGCGTGGTGGCCAGGCGGCCTGACGAGCGCCCAAGCGGCATCGTAATGCCCTTCGAGCACCAGCTCGACAGCTTGGATAGCGGCCCCAGCCGCGCGGACAGCGGCCTCGTAGGAGCCGGGGCTGGCCACCGTATCACCTAAGTCCATGAGCCCCCCTCCCCTAGCGCAGAACTCCTCTACCCAGCCTACGTAGCGCTCGTCGTGCACTAGCCCGAGCTCTTCCCGCGTAGCCCGCCTGGGTTCTATGAGTTCGCAGGCGCCGGCCTCTAGGAAGCCGCTCTTCCTCAGCTCGTTGAGCATGACCTGGAGCCTCTCGGGGCACTCGGGGTGCGTGGGGCCGGGTTGGTGGTCCAAGAACTTATCGGTATAGAGGACCGCTACCCTCATGGCCGAGCGCGAGGGGCGCTCGGGGCGGGAAAACGCTTTCGGCTAGAGGAAAGGTAAGAGCACCCAGGCCGAGGCCAGGGCCATGCCCAGGGTGAGGGCAGCGTAGGCGAGCAACCTCGGGTACATTTCGGCCTGCCTGAGGCCGAAGTATTCAGCCGAGACTATGAAGCAGAGGTGGAGGGGCGATATTATGTAGCCCACCACGGCGCCCGTGTAGACCGGCAGGACCTCGGATAACCTCATCCCAGATGGCAGGACGGCTATGCTGAGCATACCGCTCCCCGTCGCTATGCCGAGGCTAAAGCACAACAGCATGAGGGCGAGCGTCTCGGGCAGGGGAACGAAGCTCAGGCCCTCCCTCAGGGCCTCAGAGGCCTCAGACGCCTTGAAAACGTCCCTGAACAGCATGGCGAAGAGCACGGGGAAGGCCAAGTTATGTGCCCTGCTCTTCTTCAGGGCCACCCACATCTTCCTCGGGGCTTCCCTTGCTTGACCGTGGGCCAAGAGGATGGAGGCCGCTATGGAGCCGCACACGGAGAGCGTGAGGCCCAGCCCCACGGCGTTTAACACGGGGGCCACCAGCACAGGTGCCAGGCCCCTCCCCAGCCTTGCTAGCCCCTCACGCGGGTCACGCGCAGTGTTCCGAGCGTGTGGTGTACGCGCGCTTCCCTCCTGCTTCAGGCGGAAGAAAGAGGCCACGTAGCTCGCGATTAAGTGGGCCACGGCGGCCGGGGCTAGGGCGGCTATCAGCACGTAGAGGTCCACGTTGAGCACCTTGGGGCTTGCCAAGACTATGAGCACCGGCGAGAGGGGATAGGCGAAGAAGTTGAAGTGCCTGAAGAGGAGGTTGGCGGTAGCAGGCCCCCTAGCATCCATGCCCTCGGAACGCCCTTCTTCCTCGACGAGGGAGGCTGAGAGGATAGCGCCGCCCGGGAGGGGGAGGAGGCCGAAGGTAGTGGAGCCTACGGCTATGAAATTCCTGCCCTTAAGCCCCAGGGAACGCAGCCCGCTAGCTATATCGTCTACCTGGCCTAGCTCGCGCATGAGGGAGCCCAGGATGGCTATCAGGGCCACGCTCGCCACGGCATCCCAGAGATCTAGGTCGAGAAGGCTTGAGCAGAGGCAGCGGGCCAGCTCGCCTGGCCCGAGGACCAGGGCACCGAAGAGCAGGAGGCCAGCTAGGATGCAATAACCCACGTTAAGCCTGAGGGCCGAGAGGGAGATCATGAGGGCAAGGGCTAACGCGAGCCACACTAGAACGCTCAAGCCACGATCACCCTTGACCTAGCCAGGAAGGCTTCCACGGCTTCCTTCTCGCATCTGACCTCCAGCCTCACGGGCGTTATGGAGATGTAACCCTCCTTCAGCGCCTTGGCATCCGTCCCAGCTGGCCCGTCCCATGCCCTCTTGGCCCAGGGCCTCATGAAGAAGCGCCCTTCTCGCTCTCCTACTGCCGACCAGAAGGCCTCTCTCATGAGCTCCGTTATCATGACCTTCGCCCTATCGGCCCCAACAGGCACGTTAACGGATATTATATCCACGCCCTCCGGCATACCTTCCTCCAGCACGAGGGAGGCCAGCTTGGCCACGAGGTCGGCAGCCAAAGCTAAATCCCTCTTGAGCTGCTCGGGTGTGGGCTTTGGGAGACCGGTCCCGATGCCGTAAGAAGCAGCTATGGCCGGGACGCCGTGGAGGGAGGCCTGGATAGCGGCTCCCAGTGTCCCCGAGTGGAGGAGGTCCTCTATGCCCAGGTTAGGCCCCATGTTTATGCCAGACACTAAGAGATCCGGTTTCCCGCCCAATAGCTCCAGGCCTATGAGGAAGCAATCTGCCGGTGTGCCGGTGCTCACGTAGAAGCGGGCGTTCACCGGTCGCTCGAGGGCTAGCTCCCTGACCTCCACGGGCTTTAGTAAGGTTATGGATTTCCCCCGCCCCCCCACGGCCTCCTCGGGCACCACAACCAGCAGCTCGCCTAAGCAGCTGAGGGGCTCTATCAGCGCCCTCAGGCCAGGTGAGTCAGGGCCGTCGTCGTTGATGAGCAGTACCTTCTTCATCTCTCCGGCCCCAGGCCAAGCTGGCCCAAAAAGGCTTTTCCCTCCCAACCGGCCATCCGGTGATGGGTGATAGCTCTGCCCAAGGTACTCATCATAATCGGCGATGCCATGGAAGCCCAGGAGGTCTTCTACTTACCCATATTGGCGCCTCAAGGAGGTCGGCGTAGAAGTCCATGTGACTGCCCCGAGCAAGAAGACCATATTCACGGTGGTCCATGACCGCGAGCCCGGCTGGGAGACTTATACACCGAGAAACCCAGCTACCGCTTCCCGGAGGCCTGGGTGGATAAGGCCTTCAAGGACGTTAAGCCCGAGGAGTACGATGGCCTCATCATCCCGGGCGGTCAGGCGCCTGAGTACATAAGGATCTACCCGGAGCTCAAGCCCATAATCAGGCATTTCTTTGAGGCCAATAAGCCCGTGGCAGCTATATGCCATGCCCTACTCGTCTTGCTAGCCCTGGCCCCGGATCACCCCAAGGGACGCAAGATGACGGCCGTCAAGGTCCTGAAGGCGGATGTGGAAGCCGCCGGGGCCACTTACATCGATGAAGAAGTTGTCGTGGACGGGAACCTCATAACGAGCAGGACGTGGTGAGACCTGCCGGCCTTCATGCGCGAGTTCCTCAAGGCCATAGGCGCTTGAGCGCCGGGGCGCTGATCCCCAAAATGCCCTTAATTTTTGCTCTAGGGCGGGAAAGCTTATTAAATAGCTCCCCGAGGGCGTGGGTGATGGGCGAGATACCTTACAGGGAAATCGTCGAGGGCGCTAAGTTCCTCATGAAGCTCCCCTTAGAGCAGCAGCTGAGGCTCATAGAGCTCATCATGAGGTCCGTCCCGGCGAACGTGGAGGAGACCGTGAAGAAGATAATGAGCGAGCTCGGCCCCGCTGACCTAGAGAACGTGAGGGAGGTCTTGGCCTTCACCTTGGCCATCATAAAGGGGTTGGCCAGGAAGGACCCGTCCGAGGTGGTCAGGGACCTGGAGAAAATGGGTTTCTCAGAGAAGAGTGCCAAGGCCATAGTGGATAAAGTGGTCGAGGAGCTCCCGAGCGCCGAGAAAGACGCCGAACTTCTCAAGGAGCTGGGGGACGAAGAACTCTCTAAGCTCCTGGCCAGCTGGGTGAAGTTCTTCACGGGCGATTACGAGGACTTCGGAGAGTGGGGCGAGGAAGCCGGTCTGCCCGACCACTACCTCTTGGCCGCCAGCAGGTTCCTCGAATCGGCCCTTAAGTCCGTGTTATCAGGCGAGATCTCGCTCAGGAGGCTGAGGAGGGCGTTGATAGAGGAATACGGTTTCAAACCAGCCCAGGCGGCGCGCATGGTACGGACGTTTGAGGAGAACATGGAAGAGCTCTTCAGGGTAATGGTGTTCAGGTACCTTAAGCGCCTGTTAGACGCTATCGAGTGAGCAAAGTGTTAAGGGCTTTCACGGCGGAAGTGGCCCTAGGTGCCAAGCTTGGCCGAGTACGATGCTGTGGTAATAGGGGCCGGGATCCTAGGCTTAGCCACCGCGTATTACATGAAGAAGGAGAACCCAGGCCATAGGATACTCGTGGTAGAGCGGTTAAGCGGGCCAGGCCAGGGCAGTACGGCCAAGAGCGCTGGCATGTTCAGGGCCTTCTTCTACTCCAAGACCAACCTAGCGTAGCGCACACGAGCATCCGCTTCTACTGGCACCTCCAAGAAGAGGAAGGCGTGGACCTGGGCATGAGGTGAGTAGGCTACCTATGGCTTTTCGACGCTGAGGGCTTCGCCCGGATAAAGCCGGTGCTCGAGGCGCTATCCTCCCGGGGCCTGAGCTAACAGGATTTATGAGGCCCGCGAGCTGGCGT
>Ga0190367_1001050_pt1 | contig 17233 bp, 19 predicted proteins | sample 4872181011_MG_FD_171838 | JGI IMG/M metagenome (GOLD analysis project Ga0190367, IMG submission 171838) | Hydrothermal vent microbial mat bacterial communities from Southern Trench, Guaymas Basin, Mexico - 4872-18-10-11_MG | ecosystem: Environmental > Aquatic > Marine > Hydrothermal vents >...
ATGATCTTAACTTCTGCCCCGTTCCTCGCTGCCTTTAGGATTGCATCGAGTAGGGGAGTGCTATCATCGAACCACCTGAAGTCCATGTACGGCACCTCTATGTACAACCTCTGTCTTGCCTTCGAAATGAAATCGAAGATAGGGTTACAGTCGGGAAGGACAAAAACCTCTGCATCACAACTAAATTCCTTTGAAATTCCTGCTTTCATGACATATTTTCCCTTCAAACCTCCAGCCTTGCTTGGCTTAGATGCGTACATCTTATCGTGTTCAAGTACTGCCTTGAGCAAGTTTGCGGCTTTTTTGCTGCTGAATTCAACTATAAATCCTCTCTTATCCCACTTCCAGTTTTCGGTGGTTATGACAACGTTACTTCCCGATACGGCGAACTTATAATGGAAGTTCTTGTACGAAGGAGACGAGAGGAAGTATGTTCTGCACTTTTTCGCTATCTCCAACTCCTCAACGGGTATTCCTCCCGCTGGGCTTGCGTCGAGAAAGAGTGTAACGTTTCCCTTCACGACTCTTGGGTCTGTGAACGTGTAGGATGCGAGCAGAACTTCTTCACCTTCGAAACAGAAAGATGCGGGACACACGATCACCCTACAAACAACGTGATCTTCCACAGGTGGAAATGACGTCCAGTCTTGGTAGCGGAAGTTCTAGCCCTCAGAAGTTCGAAAGTAAACGATACCCTCTTCAGCCCTTTTATAGGTAAATTCATCAACTACTTTTCCGTTCTCAATCAGCTGGAGAGTTTCGCCGTTGTTTGAGAGTGCAAAGCTTTTAGGGAACTCGATGTCAGCACTCCTACTGAATGAAAGTCTGTAGGCGGTCTTATTTTTTGTTATTATAACCAATCCTTTCAGGTTTATCGGGATCTTACCTTCTCCATCGTCAAGAACGCAAGCTGACGTGGCATTGACGATTACGTACTCAGCGTTGTCGCTTCCGTACGGATTTGGACAAACTTCAACTATCTGCGATGCAGAAGCTGGAAGTACTGTCGATACGAGCACGATTATGAGCAATGCGAGCATTGTAAGAGTATGGACTGCGTGAATTTAAGCCTGACTTTTAAAGCTGTAGGTACATCTCGCAGTCGTAGCTGCAATCAACGATTTTAAATCCGGCCTTTTTAAATACGTGTATTGCCCTCACGTTATTTCTTTCAGTTATGAGGCATATTCCCTTAAAACCAGTCTGTCTGCACAGCTTGATCATAGTTCTGATCATCTGCTGTCCAATTCCCCTGTTCTGGTAGTTGCTGTGAACGAAAATGCATAGTTCTAGATTTCTACCCATTGGAATGACTGCGCAATGACCTACTATTTTGTCATCGCATTCAGCGACAAGGGAAAAACTGCTTTCAAGTATGTAATCAACCCAAGCTTCAATAGCCTGTCTCGAAACCGGGGGTAAGCCAAGACAACGGTCGTCTGGGTTTAGGGTAGAGTACATTTCAACTATTTTGTTCCTGTCCAACTTGCTGGTCGGCCGTACTACAACCCTCTTGCCAAGGTTATCTTTGAAACTGATGGCGCTTGCACTGATATTCAGCATTGTGTTTAATTACTACGCCCTCGTATATAATCTTTTCTAACAATAATTAATTGCTATAATTATTAATCGGGATGTTTTCCAGCATTACTGAATTGTAGTTTAGAGCTACTTAAAAATCATGACAAAAATTTGTCGTAATAAAATAGGAAAGAAGCTAAACAGGCTCAAACCTACCCTCAAGTTTGTCGAGAACTTTTGGTAGCGTGGTGTATTCCATTTCTTCGTGTGGCAATCTGTGTGGCTCGAACGGGCCGTGGCGGCGCATGTACTCTGCCATCTCCGCTGCCTTCTGCCTTGTGTAGTCGAATGCTGGATCATCGAACAGATCAACCGGCCCAACGAGCACTCCGTTGTTAATCTGGAAGCCGGCCCCTATCACCCTTGGCGGGCCATCGAAGCGTGTGCACTTCGCGTAGCGGAATGGGACGGGCATTATTGGGCCGTTATGGCTTCCGCGCATCCACCCGCTAACGAGGTGCGGAAATGCGAACGGCTCGAGCACTTCTCCGACTGCCGGTAATCCTGACTGGGCTCTTATGAGAGCCACGGGATCATCCTTGCCAACATACTCTCCAGCAATCTGGAATAGCTTTTCAGTGCTTACAACAGCTACCGGTTCATCGGCCGGCAGTTTTCCACCCTCTTTGGGAAACACCCTCTTTATGACGAATCTCGACTTGCTGCCTATAAGCGCTAGGATATCGTACATCTCCTCCGGCGCACTCATAAAGACTCGCTTGTGTTCCACTATGTCCCAAATCTCGAAAACGAAGCCGTTGTGCAAGGAGGGATCGATAACAAGTCCGGCGGTGTTGAAGGGATCGGCAAATATCCTGAATACTGGCAGGTTAAATGCTCCGGGTTCCGTTTTATCCATCATAAAAGCTAGAAGTGGCTCTGCTTTGCGCTCTGTAAACTCCATTTCCGCAACTCCTGGGCCTAAGCCACGAATGTTTCCTGAAAAAGCTTCCTTAAGCAAATCCTGACCGGCTGCATAGAGCTTGAGCTCTTTCGCCCTCTTTGTTGCCAACTCAAAGGTCTGCCACGCAATGCCGTGTATTTTCTCGCTGTCAACCCCTTCTCTGTGCGTCATTATGAGTTCGAGGTCATCTCCAGCGTTAAGAACTCTGTAGTCTATGATGTCTCCGTTTTGTTTCTTTTCTTCGAGAAAAGCTTCTGCAACTTTCTTTATCTCATCCGGCACGACAACATGCCCGGGCACACTGCCGACATCGGCCTTGATCAGGCTAACGGTTATTTTTTCTACCATGATTATCAAACAAATCGTAAACAATTTAAAGTTTTGGTGCTAAGTGTTTGCATACTATGAGTACATGATAATGATGGGAAAGTTTTATATTATCGAAAGGCGAGTAAGAAGCAAGAGGTGTAAGTAAATGACAATAGAAAGAGTTCCGACTGGAATTCCGGGATTTGACGAATTGTGTGAAGGCGGGCTGCTAAGGGATCGCACTTACCTCGTATCGGGTACGGCCGGTTCTGGCAAGACGATATTTGCAATGCAGTACATAGTAAACGGAATAGAGATGTTCAACGAACCCGGAATATTTGTTGCCACTGAAGAAAGACCTCAACACTTACGAGAACACTTTTCCGTCTTTGGCTGGGATTTGGAGAAACTCGAAGACGAAAACATGCTTGCAATCGTCGATGCAACGTCAACAAAAATAGGTTTGCCATCAGATGAGAAGTACATCGATGTGAGACCATTCGATACACGCTCGCTTATAGATCAGATGATAACAATACAAGACGAAATTGGAGCGAGAAGAGCAGCTCTCGACTCAACCACTGCAATAGGCTTCTCAATTCAGGATCCAGCTAAGTTCAGAGTTGAGTTGCTTAAAATATCCACGACAATGGAGATTTTGGGCCTAACTTCAATCTTCACGTGTGAAATAATCGATTCGGGATGGGATAAAATCAGCCGCTTTGGAGTTGAAAACTTCGTGACTGAAGGTACTATAGTTCTATACTATACGAGGAGTGAGAACGTAAGGGTTAGGAGCTTGGAAATCTTCAAGATGAGGGGTAGCAACCACAGCAAGAAAATACATCCTTTCGAAATAACGGAGAAGGGAATAGTCGTCCACTCAAGAGAAGAAGTTTACTCCGAAATCTAATCCTTTTATTTGGGGAATAGGATGGAGGAAGTTCACCCTATCATCTACTGGTTTGGATTTGTTACAGCTTTTGCTGGGCTTGTAGGTTATTCTTCAAAACCCCTTTACGAGTTTGACAGGCACGAGAAGTACGTAGAAGCCATCGCTACTTTTTATCTAATAACTGCTCTCAGCTTTCTTCTTCATGCTATATACCGCCTATTTTACCGGAAACTCGCTTACGTTGAGATTGGAGTAGTAGTCATGCTCTTGGCAGCAAGCATCTATCTTATGGTGTACACGGGCATAGAAAAATTTGACATTAGGAGATTTAAAGATGCGCTGCTCTACGGGGCAATTACATGGCTTATGGGCCAGCAGCTTCAAGTTGTAAAGGAGTACTTTCTCTATGCAGTTCCAGTTCTTTCTGCCTTCACAATTCCTGTATTTCTCGTTTCAGTCTATCTCTTTTACTCGATAAGGAACAAAACAGTGTATTTTACGTTTGAAGAACACGACAAGATAATATCAAGCTCGTTTTTTGTTATCTATCTTGCAGGTTTGTCAACTCTTTTCGTTGACATCCCGAATGTGCACTTCACGTTCAAAATAGTAGCTTCGGGCGTCTTGCTTTACATCCTTTACAAACTTGGAAACATTGCCAGACTCTTTGTTTAGGTTGTTAGCATTAAGACGGTAAAAATATATTAACGTTGTGTAATTATGCTATTTTGTGATTGAAGCCATTTACACCAGCCTATGTCCAAAGTGCGGAGGGGATTTGAGCACAAGAGAAGCGAATCAAGCAAAATGTGAAAGGAATGGAGCACTATGCAGATTTTCTGGAGATGCGCTTGTGGACGAATTCGTTGAGTTCTTCAAAAAAGCTGTCGGTGAGCCAAGGTCGATACAGCTTTTCTGGGCGAGAAGAATTTTGAGCGGTGAAAGCTTCGCCGCAGTCGCTCCCACTGGAATTGGAAAAACATCTTTTGGTGCGGCAATGGCACTGTTTCTTGCTACTAAGGGAAAGCGCAGCTATGTAATTCTGCCAACGACTTTACTCGTTGAGCAGGTTGCAGAATCGATGCAGAGTTATGCTGAAAGGGCCGGGATCGATGTTGGTTTAAACGAAGAGGGAAATGTATGCATCCTCTACTATCACGGCAGGATGGGCAAAGAGGAGAAGGAAAGGTTTTTCCAGCTCCTCAAGCAAGCGAATGTAATCATAACCACTACGCAGTTTCTCGCAAGAAACTTCGAGGCTGTAAAACAAGTATTCGACTTCGTATTCGTCGATGATGTCGATTCCGTTCTAAAAGCATCGAGAAACGTTGACCGCATCCTCATGCTCCTTGGCTTCAGGAAGGGCAAGAAGGGTTGGGAAGGAGAGGCAAGAGGCGTGCTGATGGTTTCAACAGCTACAGCCAAAAAAGGGCAAAAAGCCAGATTATTTCGTCAGCTCCTAAACTTTGATGTCGGCTCTTCGAGTCATGCTGTAAGAAACGTGGAAGATATCGCCATCAACTCCGAAAGCATCGAAACCGTAAGGGATATACTGAGGAGAATGGGATCGGGGGGAATTATATACGCTAGGAGTGGAGAGGAAGCGGAAAAGCTTTACGAGTTGCTGAAGGAGGAGTTCAAGATAGGGATAGTTACAGCAGGCAGGAAAAAAGATTACGAGCTCTTTGAAAAAGGAGAAATAGAATTCCTCGTTGGAACAGCCTACTACTACGGAACACTCGTTAGAGGTTTGGACTTGCCGGAAAAAATTCGCTTCACAGTTTTTGTTGGTGCTCCCACCTTCAGCGTCAGAATAGAGGACATCGACAGAGCTTCTCCTAGCGTTGTCAGGATTCTTGCCCTCATATTCAGGGACAGTGAGGAGGTCAAGAGGTTTGTACCCATTCTTTCTATAATAGATAAGCCCGAGCATGAGGAGGAACTTGTCGAGCTCAGAAAGATTTTGAAGAGGCTTGTAGAGGGAGGCGAGGCGAGAGAAAAGGATGTCATCGTTAGGAAGGGAGAAGTAATTTTCCCCGATTTGCGAACGTACATACAGGGTTCGGGAAGAACTTCCCGCCTCTTTGCAGGCGGTATAACCAGGGGAGCGTCTTTTCTGCTCGAAGATGATGAGGATGTTCTTACCGCCTTCATCGAAAGGGCAAAGCACTACGACATTGAGTTTAAGAAGATGGAGGATGTGAATTTTGAGGAACTAATAGGGGAGATAAACGAGAGCAGGGCAAGATACAGGCGGAGGAAGGAAGCGAAGGATGTCGTAAAGCCAACCCTTTTCATAGTGGAGAGCCCGACTAAAGCGAGGCATATTGCGCGCTTCTTCGGTCAGCCGAGCGTGAAAGTGTTCAACGGCATGGTTGCGTATGAGGTGCCGACTGCAAGCCGTGTACTCCTTATTACTGCAAGCCTCGGTCACCTTACGGATTTGATCACGAACAGGGGATTTTACGGAGTTGAAGTTGATGGGCGTTTTATCCCGATTTACGCATCGATAAAACGCTGTAAGCAATGCGGTTACCAGTTTACCGAAGAGAGGCATAGCTGTCCGAGGTGCGAAAGCAAGGATATCGATGACTCGAAGCAGAGGATAGAGGCTTTGCGAAAACTCGCCCACGATGCTGGAGAGGTGATAATAGGAACAGACCCCGATGCAGAAGGAGAAAAGATCGCCTGGGACATCTGGAATTTACTTTCGGGCTGCGGAACGATAAAGAGGGCAGAATTTCACGAGGTTACTAGAAAGGCTGTTAGCCAAGCCTTGGAAAACTTGCGAAGCATTGACGAAAACTTGGTAAAAGCTCAGATAGTGAGAAGGGTTGAGGATAGGTGGATCGGATTTGTTCTCAGCCAGAAGCTGTGGAGCAAGTTTAATAATAGAAACCTTTCCGCTGGCAGAGCTCAAACCCCCGTGCTCGGATGGGTAATTGAAAGGGCAGAGCAGCATAAGGAGAAGAAAGTTGTAGGTGTTATAAAGGAGCTCGAATTGGCAATTGAAGGTGTTGAAACGCCGAAGGCGCAGCTTAGAATAGAGCTTTTGGAAGAGAAGGTGGAGGAAAGAATTCCTCTTCCTCCATACACCACCGATAGCATGCTGAGGGATGCAAACGCAATTCTCAAAATGCATGCAACGCAAACGATGAGCGTTGCGCAATCCCTCTTCGAAAGCGGGCTGATAACCTACCACAGGACGGACTCAACGAGAGTTAGCGATGCTGGCATGAGAATAGCCAAAGAATATCTTGGTGAAGATTTCGTTGCAAGGGAGTGGTTTGCCGAAGGTGCGCATGAGTGCATAAGACCAACAAGACCTGTGGATAGAAATACGCTGCAAAGGCTAATTCAAGAGGGCGTAATTGTTGTCGAAGATTTGACTTGGCGCCATCTTGCCCTATACGATCTAATCTTCAGACGTTTCATGGCGAGTCAGTGCAAGCCGTACACGGTCAAAGTTCACAGGTATTCGATAGCTGTTGATGGAAAAACGATTGAAGAGGAAAGGATCGTTGATGCAAAAGGCAAAGCATACGAACTGTACAAATCCGTCTGGGTGAGAAAACCTCTACAAGTAGGTGAACAAATCGTTGATATTGAAGTCAGGAGGATTCCGAAGGCTCCTCTCTACACCCAATCCGACATAGTACAGTTGATGAGGGAAAGGGGAATAGGTAGGCCATCGACCTATGCGACCATTATCGACAAGCTCTTCCAGAGAAACTATGTAGTCGAGAGGAACGGGAAGGTGGCTCCAACAAGAAGGGGCGTGGAAGTATACAATTACCTCGCAAGCAATTACTCAAAGTTCGTTTCGGAGGAGCGCACGAAAGTTCTTGAGGAGAAAATGGATTTCGTTGAGAAGGGTGAACTCGACTACCAAAAGGCCCTCGAAGAATTATACCACGAGATAGAGGAGATAATCGCATGAAGTTTTGAGCAGCGTTGAAACATTGAAAAAACTTATATTGATGTCGGCATAGCATCGAAAAGGTGGAGCCATGAACGATCTGATCTGCAAATACGTGTATAGAGATGGCAAGGAATATGGCGAAAGCATAGATGTCCATGGAGATAGACTCATCGTTAAAGTAGGGGCAGACTTTCTCGCCATTCCGCTCGACTGCGTTGAAAGAATAGAGGAAGATAAAGTATTCATAAAGGAGTTTAATAATAAAGAAGCAAAAGAAGTAGGAAAGAAATGGATGGAGGAGAAATCAAGACCCGTGAGCCTTGAAGAGCTAAAAGCCTACGGATTTGGTGAAGAAAAATAGTAAAAGCAAATCATGGGGTACAAGCAAGTTATAGTCGTTAGGGACGATCTTACTCTATCGAGGGGAAAACTTGCAGTCCAAGTTGCTCATGCGGCAATTCTCGGTTGTCAAGCGGCGGATAGAAAGGTCGTTGAGGAATGGAAGCAGGAAGGACAGAAAAAAATAGTTTTGAAAGTGGAAAGCATCCAGCATTTGATGGAGATAAAGGAGAAAGCATCGAAACAAGGTCTGCCAACCGCTATCGTTAGAGATGCTGGCCTTACCGAACTACCCCCAGGGACTATTACGGCAGTCGCAATCGGGCCTGATGATGAGAAGAAGATTGATAAAATAACTGGAAATCTGCCTCTTTTAAGGTAAAATAAAATAAGTTTATTTTATTATCATTTATTATTTATCAAATCTTTTAAAATTTTCTATTTCGTTTTGCTAGGGCATAAGCTTAAGAGCAGGAAATCAGATTATTATCTGGTGGTTATCCTTGGCGCATCCAATCAGGAGAGTAGGCTTTATTTCAAGATATTCTCCTGTGCATTGTGGTATAGCGGAGTACACGAAGATGTTAATATCGGCTCTTCGCTCTCTAAATCCCCGTCTTGAGGTTTATGTCTTCTCAACAGATGAAGCGACAAATGAACCTTGGCTTGACGAGCTAGGTGTGAACGTCATTCCGTGCTATCCCCGCTTTGCATCAAATTACTCTAAAATGCTGGATGAACTCGTGGAAGTGCCGGTTGACGTGCTTCACCTCCAGCACGAATACGGCATTTACGGAATGGGTAGAGAAATTATCGAAGCTCTCTCAGAAGCAAAGGAGGAGAAACTTGCAGGTAAGGTAATTATAACCATGCACACAGTAGATCATCCATACACCGAAAGAAAAGACGCTCTGAAATTTCAGGCAGCTCTTAATAACGTGGATGCCGTGGTTGTACACAGCTCTCTCCAAGAGTTCGAACTGCACATACAGGGGATTGAAGCATCAAAACTGCATAGAATACCCCACGGAACGCTGATTAATCCCTATCTTTGCTACACGAGGAGCTACTTAGCAAGGAGTCTCGGTTTGCAGGATGAATTCAGCGGAGTTGTACTTAGCGTGCCCGGCTTTTTAAGGAAGGACAAGGGCATAGATATGTTGCTCGATGCACTGGAGATACTCGAAGATATGAGGTTTACCCTTCTGATAGCCGGAGAATCTAAAGACCCAGAAGTGCACAGGCTTGTTGAAAACGCTTCAGCAAAGACCATTATTATAGAGAGATACCTTTCAAGCGATGAGATACTGCGCGTCGTAGCGTTGGCAGACGCAATAGTCTTGCCATATCGCGATAGACGTGGGGCTTATGCGGTCAGCGGGATCCTCCACCTATCCATGGGCGGGCTAAAGCCGATAATTGGTAGCAGGACTCCAAGGCTTGTAGAGCTATATCAATTCGCACCCCGCTTGACTGTACCTCCAGGGGAGCCAAAAGAACTTGCTAAGAAGATAGCTTGGCTTGTGGAGAATTACGATTATGCTGTAGCTTACATGACAGAGCTTTACGGATATGCTGCGAGAACTCAGTGGATAAGGATGGCTCACCGCCATCTAGAACTCTACCAGAACCTGTTGGATTTTAAAATTTAAATTTCTTATTTTATTTTCTTAAATTAATATTTGAACCCGTACTCTCCAACAAGCGGAACAAATCTTACAGCTCCCCAACGCTTTTTCTCTATGCTCCCATCGGGTTTCTTGTCGACTATGTAGAGGTACTGGATGTAGTCTCCAACGGGAATGAGCATCCTACCTCCCGGCTTTAGTTGCTCTATGAGTGGTTTTGGAACGTCAGGAGCGGCTGCAGTAACGTATATCTTGTCGTAGGGCGCCTCCTTCTCGTAGCCCTTGCTTCCGTCTCCAACGATAATTTCTATGTTATCGTAACCAAGGTCTTTCAACAAAGCCTTTGCCCTTTCCGCAAGCTCTGGATATCGCTCTATTGCTATGACTTTCCCTTCTTTGCCAACGATCTCGGCAACTACGGCTGCATGGTATCCGCTCCCTCCACCAACCTCAAGGACTTTCTCTCCTCGCTTTAAGTTTAAAAGCTCACACATCATTGCGACCATGTGGGGAGCGCTTATTGTTTGCCCGCTGCCTATGGGGAGGGGTGTGTCGATGTAAGCTTCTTTTCTGTACTGATAGGGGACAAAGAGGTGGCGTGGTACCCTTAACATAGCCTCTGCTACCCTTTCGCTTATGTCAAGCTCTATCTTCAGTCTTTCTACCATTCTTCTCCTCTTCTCGTCGTATTCCATATTTCCTCAGCCTTTTTTATATCCCCGGGTGTGTTCACATTCAGGACATCGTTATCTTCAACCCTATAAACTATTTCTTTCTGTTCCTCTCCTATAAACATTCCGTCTACTACGTTTATACCTGCATAACTTCCATCGGGATATGCTGTCGTCAAAGCGACAGCATCGCTTGAAATGAACGCCGAAATCACGTCGAGGAGTACGGGTTTGAAGAATATGAGGTCGGCAGAAACGACGAGGATTGGTTCAAAAAGCCTGAATTCTTTAATTGCTTGGCACATGTCTTCGACGTAGCCTTTCCCGGAGGTTTTTATGACCTCTATGCCCTCACTTTTAAGGAACCTTGCCGTTTCGGGTGTGGAGTCTGTAACCGCAGCAATGACTTCACACATCCACAGCGAGTCGAGGACGTGTTCAACGAGCCTCTTTCCACAAACTCTTACAAGAGGTTTTTCTCCCATTCCAAGCCTCTCGCCCTTTCCACCACACATCAGCAGAGAGAGCATACGCATAGACCAAGGGCTATTACGATGCAGTTAAGGGCTCCGGTTATGTCACCGCTAACTCCCCCAAACACCCTTGTAACATAAGCTCTGAAGGCGATAGCAATGAGGATCGTGAACCCGAAGAGATTTACGGGCTGCACGGACTGCACGGGAAAGGATAATTGAAGGGGGAGAATGATTGCAAGAGAAAGCAGGAAACCGGCCACGAGCTGCCTTTTATTGGCAAATTCCATAACTGCGCTTGCAAGGCCATGCCATAAGGGCTTTGATGTGCAGAGTAAAAAAAGCATTGCAAACTTTGCAGCAACTTCTAACGTAATTATCGCGAGGAATAGCTTTAAAGGCTCCATTTTGCTTGCTGAAAAGGCGACAGTTAGGACGTAAAGGCAAATAGAAACGCATCCACCCGCACCAAGCCTTGTATCCTTCAAGACATCCTTCTTCCTCGATTTCTCAACGAACAGCGCATCGCCAAAATCCGCAAGCCCGTCAACGTGGTTTATACCTTCAACGGCCAGAATTGCCGCAATTGCTGCAAAGCCCAAGCCAAACATGGAGAGGAGATACGAAGCAAAACCAGCGAGAACGCCAGCAACGAAGCCAGCGATGGGCATAACGAAGATGCCTTTCCTGAAAGCCTCGAAGCTCTTAGCGCTTCCTACAGGTAGTGTTGTGAAAAAGCCTAAAGCACCGGCAATAGCTGTAGCAACACCGGTTTGCATGCTCAGCCTGCTATAGCAAATGCATTAATATTGTTTTTCTAAGTCTTCGATGGCATGGTAGCGATGCTCAGACTCGTGTTTGTTGAAGCCTCCCTAGAGAGAGTTCCTGCTTCGATAGCGAAGCATCCCGCCGTACTTAAGGATGCGAGGAGAAGGAAGAAAAAGCCAACTGATATGCTTCTCGATGATTCAAAGCATCATGCAGCGATGAAAGAACTTCCGGAGAGGGAAAAGAGAGGTAGGCCAGATATAGTTCATGCATGTCTGCTCGCTGCATTAGATTCCGAGCTAAATCAAAGAGGAGAACTTGAGATATTCGTTCACACAATAAACGGGGAAATTATAAGGATAGACGGAGAAACGAGATTACCGAGGAACTACAACAGATTCGTAGGCTTAATGGAGGATCTTTTCAGGAAGAGAATGATCAAAGCGGAAAAGCCGCTCATGGAGTTCGTGGACGCAAGTCTTAAGGACATCCTGATTCCGCCTGTAGCCCTAATGAGGGAAAACGGAAGACCCTTTGTGCCAAAAGCGAAGACGGTTTGTATAGGAGCCTTTCCCCACGGAGATTTCAAGCAGTCCACGTTAAACGCAATGGCAAATGCTGAAGTGTATTCGATTGGAAACAGGCAGTACACAAGCCTTTACGTCACCTATAAGGTAATATGTGGCTATGAGGTGCTTGTATGAACGAGTTCGACCTCATAAAGGCTGCAAATAAGATTTTCTCGGTAAGTAGAGAGGATGTTTTGCTTGCTGCCGGAGAAGACGATTGTGCAGTCGTTAGGATTGGTGGGAAGAATGTAGTCCTTACAGCGGACGTATTGCATGAGAAGACTGACTTTCCAAAAGGTATTAGGGCTGAGGAGATAGGCCACCTCAGCTTGGCGGTAAACCTCAGCGATCTTGCAGCCATGGGTGCAAAACCCCTGTATTTCGTACACACAATAACGCTTTCTGAGAAATGGGTAGGGAACTTTGGAGAAATCATGAAGGGTATGCGGAAGCTTGCGGATAAATTCAGCGTTGCCGTTGTGGGAGGTGACATAGATTTTGGAGATGAATTAAGCATTGCAGGCTTTGCTGTTGGAATTGCAGACAGATTTGTAACGCAGAGCAATGCAAAAGTTGGCGATTTCGTTTGTTTAACCGCCCCTCTCGGAAAAGCTCAGCTCAGCCTTGAGCAGTTGCTGGATGGAGCTGAGAGGGATGACATTGCCTATCCTGAGTCACTATTCACACCGGAACCAAGGATTGCAGAGGGGATTGAGATTGCAAAACACGCAAACGCAATGACGGACATAAGCGATAGCCTTGCCGTGTCTCTCCACCTCATAGCCGAAAAGAGTGGCGTTGGGATAGAGATAAAGAAAGAGCTTCTCCCCTTAGATCACCTAACGCCCTATGTGGAAAAAGAAAAAGCCCTTGAACTCTTTCTCTATGCAGGCGGTGATTACGAGCTCGTTTATACGTCCAAGCGGTGCACCCATGGCTTTGTTATAGGAAAGGTCGTTAAGGGGGATGGAGTTAGGATAGACGGCAAGGAACTGGAGTTTAGGGGATACGTTCATAGGTTCCATGAGCTGTAAATTCGTGCTTTTAGACTTTTAAGAAAATAAGTTTTTGATCAACTTAATATTACTTTACAGAAACCACAGGCTGCTTGGCATTCAGTATGACGTACTGGGCAACGCTACCAAGTATTAACTTGCCGACTGCACTCCTCCTCCTAACACCAACGACTATTAACGAGGCGTTGATTTCGTCCGCATAGCTAATTATATCATATCCTGGCTCGTTCCCCCTCACAAGAAGGTGGGTTTCAACTTCAACACCAGCTTTTTCGCCCCTTCTTCTTGCTTCTTCGAGAATCTCCTCACCTTTTGCCACATCCTCCGACTTTGTTCTGTCTCCTCCGTAAAGGGAGTGAATCGCAACGACTTTTGTTTTCCTTATCTTTGCCTCCTCTATCGCAAAGTCGAGGGCTGCAAAACTAGCGTTGCTGCCGTCTAAGCCTACAAGTATCATAATTTTAAATGGTAGGCAATAAATAATAACTTTTTGGATTCCGAGTTTGGAAAAGGTGAAGTTACGGTTTTCCTACTCGATGCATGCTTACCGCAAGAGCAAAAAAGCTCATGCCATTTTTCGTTCCCGAAGAAAGAGGTTTCATGCTGAGAGTAAGTAAAGAAATAGGGAAGAACAATCTCCACCAGCCCGTACTATATGCGGGTTCGGGTGGTGACGTAGAGCATGCAGTCGTTCTCGGTGATAGGCTTGTTTTTGTAGACTCCCACTTGCCAGAAGAGACTCTCTCCGAGATAAGGAATAGAGTAACTCAAATTGGCGGTAAGATTTTGGAGGAAGAGCAATTGGGTAAGTTTGGAGCCGGTGGAAAGCACATCATAAGATTCAAGCTTTTTGGAGAAATTGAACTGATTTACTATGCTGAAGACGCAACGAAAATAGGGCTGGATTTCATGCCTGAAGAGCTCAAAGAAGGTTGCTCGGTTTACTTCGTTAAGGTTCCTCTTCCCAAAGAAGCGAGAGTTGGCTCTTTAGCTTCTCCTGACTCCCTAAGTAGAGCATTGAGGTTAATCGTGCTTGGAGGGTTCTATCTTGAAAGGGAATGCCCGCTGTGCAGAGTTCTCAGCCCTGAGGTACTGGGGTTTGAAAAGGTAGCATCAGGCTACATATCTGCACTCTCGATCAACTACGATGAAAAAGGAAACCTATACCGTAAAACGAGGGAGGTTGAAAACATCTTGGACTTGCTAAAACTCGACTATGAGTTATATCTACGAAAGTGTATTCATAATCGCTAATAAAACTTCAAAATATCTTTGTCTGGGAAAGCTTTTTATTGACTAAACTTCCAATGAGTTTTATGAGTTTGGAGCTTAATTCAGTCAGAATAATGAACTTTAAAAGCTTTAAAGATCCGGGGGAAGAGATAAGATTAAACAAGTTTAATGTTCTTATAGGTCCTAATGGATCCGGTAAGACTAATTTTATTGAGTTTTTCAAGTTCTTAAGAAAGGCCTTAGTCGAGGAAAGTGCCCCTTATGCTCCATATCTTGACTGGTGGAGTTATAAAAACATAGTTTGGAGAGGTGACGAAACCCTACCGATCTATTGTGGTCTTAAGTTTAAAATTGAAGATTACGATGTGTTTTACGATGTTGCCTTCAGTGGTGCTGGTGGAGCTTTCAGAATCCTCAAGGAAACTTTTGAAATTAAAGGGTTGGTCAGGCTTGAAAGAGAAGGTAGTCTGCTTAGGATTCTGCATGATTGGGAGTTTGTTGAACAGAATAGAGATACAATCAAAGAACTTTTATCTGGAACAAGCTTAAAAATTGAGGACATACTAAAGCAGGAAATTTCTCTGCCGATTGATTTTAGAATCCTCCTGTTACCACCTCTCGGATTGAGTTATTCATATGTAAACGATTTAGCGGTAACACGTCTTCATTACAAACCAGAAACCCCACTTGAAAAGGATATGATTGTAATTTCACCCATCAAAGAGCAAACACAAGTTTATATCCCCTTATTTGATTATATCAGGGACAAGATTAAGTCTTATATCGATAGAATTACGATTTTGAAGTGTCTAAACTTAAACGCAATCAAATCTTCGTTCTATCCAATAGACGAGAGATTGGCAGAGGACTGCAGCAATCTAATGGGAGTTCTCTATATGCTGTTCGAGAAGAACGGTTATAGACTACCGGAGAGAATAGAATACGCCGTAAAAAGTCTGTTTCCAAGATTTCGCATTGGATTTGAACGCGGAGTACGCGGTGAGTTGGTTATAAAAATCTATGAAAACGATCATGAGTTATATCCACCCTGTATTCCAGACGGATTTTACAAAGTCCTTGCGATACTCACTGCAATAGAGCTAAAACCGTCCATATTAGTGATAGATGAAATCGAAAACTCTTTGCATGCGGAAGCTTTGGAATACATAATCGACGAACTTAAGAACTCCGATGCCACTGTTATCGTAGCTACCCATTCACCAGTGGTTGTTGATATAGTCGATTTGGAGGATTTGGTTCTGGTTGAGAAGAATGAAGAAACTAGGTTGAGAAGGATAGAGGAGCCAGATAAAGTCAGAGAAGAGCTTGAAAATCTTGGAATTACTCCAAGTGAATCTTGGCTTTACAGCGGTAAACTATGACGATCAAGATCTTCTGCGAAGATCGGAAAGGAAAGCCGTTTTTTGAAAGACTGATAAATCGAATGAAAAGAGAAGGTATCGCAGGTAATATTTCCATTAAAGTGGGGTACATCGGTGGATGTGTTGGTAGCGTGCTTGAAAGGAGAATCAGGGCTTCCATGAGAGACTGCAGCAAGTTCATAATCGTTTACGATGCTCACGGCAGAAATGTCGAAGAGGTTAGAAAAAGTGTTTGGCGTTTCGTTCCAGATGCTGTAAAGGTTAATTCTTGCATTGTTATCTTAGATTTTGAAATCGAGGAGTGGATATGTGTAAGTGAGGGAATAGATTGTGGAAACGAGCCTTACAAAACCTTAAAGCATAAGATCGGTTATGAAAAGTATAAATTGCCAGATTTTGCAGAGAGGTTGAATTTTGAAAGGTTAAGGGGTTATAGAAGTTTTGATGAGTTTCTGGATTGTTTAGAAAGGCTGAGTAAGATTATTGACGAAAATTAATATTTATTATCATATTCCACCTCAATAGCGTTCTACTGGTACTGTGATAGCGTGACATTGTTCATAATAGCTTTTATTATTTTCTGGAAACCACATATCCGTTCATGTTCTATTGGAGCATCAGTCACATAATAAATCAAGTTGGAAATAAAGTATGAAAATGACAAATACGAAAATGTGCGTTGCTCCTCGAGTTGGTCTTGAGATCGATTATAGCTATTCCTTAAATTGTGGCCATAGTATTTAACCTTAAAAAATTAAGTTTTTCGCACAAATATACTTGGGGAGTGGCGGTAGTAAGCCCCCTTCTGTTTCGGCGGCATCAGTCTAAGCCGCAAAGCGTTGCACCAGCGGGGTCGGCCGTTTCATCCCGCATGGATGATCTCGGCTTTTCAGCCTCATTGCATAGCTCCATGCGGGTATCGTTTCTGTGCCGTTGCCACCCCTCTCGGGGTATCCCCTTACGGGGATCCGCTTTTAGCGGTGGGGGGACTTTCCTCCCTCCGGCTTTCACCGTCGGGTCAGCCGCCCACCGCCGCTCCCAGTTTATAAATTGCGCCAAGCTTAAAAAAGTTTGGGGTTTAACTCTCGGAAAGTTTGAGGAACTTGATTCCAGCTTCAGTAAGCTTGTATCCTTCCTCACTCTTTTCAATTATGCCCATATACTCAAGGAGTTCTGCTAATCTCTCTTCGGGTTCCTTTCCGTTACTATCCTCTCTTGCTATTTTTTCCAATTCTTCAGCAAACTTCTTAATTACATCACCAGCATTCATCACTCTACTCATCATAACTATGACTTATTTATCATTATAGTATATAAGCTTTTCGAATTATATTGTTTAAAAATGGTTGACTTAATAACATCAACTACTGGGAAGTTTAATAAAACTTGAATATCCTTTGAGTTTTACCGTTTGTAGTAATACTTTGTTTGCTTTCTGCCTCATTCCCTATAAACGCTGGTTACGCAACTCACTGCCCCAGTATTGACGAGATACAATTTTTGAGAACTTCTGCAATATTTACTCCTGTGAGTTGCACAACAT
>Ga0190367_1001051_pt1 | contig 17225 bp, 14 predicted proteins | sample 4872181011_MG_FD_171838 | JGI IMG/M metagenome (GOLD analysis project Ga0190367, IMG submission 171838) | Hydrothermal vent microbial mat bacterial communities from Southern Trench, Guaymas Basin, Mexico - 4872-18-10-11_MG | ecosystem: Environmental > Aquatic > Marine > Hydrothermal vents >...
CACAAGAAAGTGCTGGACATTTTCTCTCGCTACAAGTTTGAGAGGATTTTAGATGTTGGCTGTGGAGATGGAAATTTCTCTGTTTTGCTGAAAGAAGCATGCAAGGCGAAGGAAGTTTATGGGATTGAGATTTCGGAAAAGGGAGCTGAAATGGCGAGAAAGAGAGGAGTTAAATGCTATCAGCTTGATGTAGATGAGGAAGATTTTCCATTTGAAGATAATTACTTTGATGCCATCACAGCATTTGAAATAATAGAGCATTTGTTTGACCCAGACCACTTTTTTGAGGAAGTTTACAGGGTTTTGAAGCCGAATGGAATTTTCGTTTTATCAACACCTAATCTGGCTTCCATTCACAATAGAATCGCTTTGCTTCTTGGTTATCAACCTTTTAGTGTAATGGTTAGCCTGAATAATTCTGTTGGACATTTAGGCTTTAGTGCTGGTGGTGCAGCACCAGACCACATCAGATTCTTTACCTTACGCTCACTCAAAGAATTGCTGAAGATTCACAAATTTGAAATCTTTGAAGTGAAGGGTTCATGTGCGATGTTGCCTAAAAATATGAGATTCAGAAGTTTTATTAAGGCTGTGGATAAGTTTTTTACGATACTTCCGAGTTTGAGCTATAGGGTTATTATGGTGTTGAGAAAATGAGGATACTGCTAGTTAATGCTCCAGGGAAAGAGATTAAAGTGGAGCCTTTGGGATTAGAGTATTTAGCTTCAAGTTTAAAAGTAAATGGCTTCGAGGTTACGCTAATAGATGCCACTATTGAAGGATTAAGTGAAAAAGAATACTTCCATCAAATACGGAAAATAAAGCCAGATGTAATTGGAATTACTATGACCACAGTAAGCTTAAATCAAGATCTTAGAGGATTGCGTATAGCAAAAAAAGCCTGTCCTGATGCGAAAATTGTCGTAGGAGGTCCTCATCCGTCTGCTGTTCCAACTGAGCTTATGGAGAGTGTAAAAGATATTGACTTTGTTGTTATTGGAGAGGGGGAGATAACTATTGTGGAGCTTGTGAGAGCTTTAAGTCAAGGTAAAGAGAACTTCAACGAAATAGATGGCATAGCTTTTAGAGATAAGGAAGGCGTTATTAGGTTAACATCCCCACGAAAATTAATAAGTAACTTAGATGAAATCCCAATTCCTACGAGAGAGTTCATCAATTTTAAAAAAGTTAAGCCTGGCTTGCCGTTTGGAAGAAGAAAATTTTACTCAATCATAATGACAAGTAGAGGATGTCCTTATAGGTGTATTTATTGTTCAAAACCTGTTTTTGGACGTACCTATAGGTATAGGAGTGTGGAGAATGTTTTGGAAGAAATAGAATACTTAGTTTCACTTGGTGTAAAAGAGATTAGATTTCATGATGACACATTCACGATGATACCGAAAAGAACACTCAAACTTTGCGAGGAGCTGATAAAGAGAAAGTATGATTTAATATGGAGTTGTACTACACGTGCAGACAGAATTTCAAAAGAACTACTTAAGAAGATGAAAGAGGCTGGTTGTTACCATATAGCTTATGGTGTTGAAAGCGGGAGTCAGAAAATTTTAAATATGGCAAAGAGGGATATGAAAGTAGAGCAGATCGAAAAAGCTTTTCAAATAACAAAAGAGGTTGGAATAGAGACTTCAGCATTTGTAATGGTTGGATTGCCTGGAGAAACAAAGGAAACATTAGAAGAAACTCTTCTACTTATCAAAAAAATTAAGCCTGATTTCTTCAATGTTTCAGAAGTTGGAATTTTTCCGAAAACTGAATTGTGCGAAATAGCCAGAAAAGAAGGAATTATTGGGGAAATAAATTGGTGTGAGTATGTAGGTTCAAAAATAAATCCTTTAAATATAGGACCCTTACCTCAATATATCCCCAGGAATTTAACCAAGGAAGACCTCGACAACGCTTTTAGGAGATTATATCTATCTTATTATCTATCCCCAAGAACAATGCTTAAGCAAATGAAGTTAATAAAACATCCAAGGATACTATTAGAAGGGATAAAGACATTATGTAAGTATATTATCTTCTGGAGTGGATGACGCAATGAGAATAGGATATTTCGTCAACCGCTTCCCATATAAGGGTTCTGCTAAAAATAGAAGCTCAAGACTATATTGGTTAGGTGGTACAGAAAATGTTGCTTATCATTTAGCAGTTAATATGGGATTAAAAGGTCATAAAATAACTATTTTTACAAGTTCTATTGACTCGAAGTTTACTATCGAGGAACAAAACAGGAATATAACTGTTTACCGTTACCCTACAAATTTTCGGATCAAAGGGAGAAATATTTCTCCTAAATTATTTCTAGGCCTAGTAGATGATCTTCCTTTAGATATTATTCATTTGCATCTATCAAACTCAATCAATAATTTGGGTGCTCAAAGATATGCAAAAAAAAGAGACCTTCCGCTTGTAGTAACTTATCACGGGGATCCTGAAAGAGATTTAGGAGGGTTTGCTTATAAACTTGGAGTTTATCTTTTTGCTTCTTGTATTTTAAAAAAAATTCTAACTAATGCAAATGTGATTATTTCACCCTCTAGACACTATATTAATGAATCAAGATTTTTGAGAGAATATCAAGATAAGATTACAGTAATCCCAAATGGGATAAATATAAAGGATTTTGATTTACCTCTTTCAAAGGAAAAATGTAGAGAAAAATTAGGATTGCCACTCAATAAATATATAATTCTTTTTCTTGGAGCCCTAAGTCCATATAAAGGACCGGATATTTTGGTAAAAGCAATGCAAAAAGTGATTAAAAAAATCCCAAACGTAGAACTAGTCCTGTGTGGAGAAGGGGGACTTAAAACAAAGCTTAAGGAACTATCTAACAAACTTAATCTCAATGAATATTTAAGATTTGCTGGTTTCATTGATGAGAAATTAAAACCTCTTTACTATAAGTCAGCGGATATTTTTGTTCTCCCTTCAACAATGAAAACTGAATGTTACCCTCTTGCAATTTTAGAGGCAATGGCTTGCGGTCTTCCAATCGTGACTTCCGATATTGGTGGCATCTCTGATGCTGTCAAAAATGGAAAAAACGGTTTGTTAGTTCCACCGAAGAACTCAGAGGCTCTAGCAGATGCGATTATTTACTTATTAGAAGGGGAAGATGTAAGAGAACGAATGGGAAAAAATGGGAAAGAAAAAGTTAAGAATTATTCTTGGGAAAGGATTACGGAGATGACTGAGGAGGTTTACAAAAGTTTGATAGAACAATGATTATTGGAGCATCCCTTGGAGGGTTTAAAGGATTAACGCTTGAGCAGGCAATTGATTTATATTCAAAGCTATCTGAAGATTTTAATCTTAAAGCAGTTGAAATCAGATTCGAAAGAGAAGGAAAAAGACCTGCCATATGGTATTGGGAAGCCGATATAATCAAAGATTTTCTTAGCAATTATGATGTTTCTGGAGCACATTTATCGTTCGTTTACCTTAATCCTATATCCCAGAATCCTTACATTAAGGAAATATCCATAACTCAACTTAAAGAAGCAATAAAAGTTGCATCTGACTTGGAAATGAATTACTGTGTCATGCATGCAAGAGGATTCAACTACGCTTTAACACAAGAGGAGAAATTTGAGGAATGGAAAAGGATTGTCATAGAGCTTTCAGAATTTGCGGAAAAGAATTCAATTTTGCTGACAATAGAAAATGCAGACTTCTTACATGATTTAAGCTTATTGGTGAGACTTGTAAGGGAAGTGAACTCTAAATGGCTTAAGATAACCCTCGATGTAGGTCATGCTTATGCGAGAAAAGTTGCACCCCTTTCAACCTATCCCTTAAAAGATTTAGCTCTGAGGATTTCCGATTTCTTTTTACCCTTGTCCATCATCAAGAAAAACATGCCTTATGAAAAGTATGGCTCTTTGAGGAATTTTATTAAACTGAATAAAGACTTGATAGCTGTAGTCCATGTTCATGATTACAACGGAAGAAAAGACCATCTGCCATTAGGAGAGGGGAAAATAGACTTTTCATTTCTTTCGGAGCTCAGGGATTTCAAAGGGCCTTACATATTTGAGGTGGAATTTCAGAACCATTACGAAGATTTCAGAAAGACTTATTACAAGTTCAGGGAGTTAATGAGTAGATGAGCGTAGCTGTGATTGGGGAAGCATTTATTGATCTCATAGTTCCGGCATGGAGCATAAATAGGGGCGAAACATATCACAGAGATATAAGGGTCTCTGTTGGTGGATTGGCTAATGTTGCCATAGGGATTTCAAAGATGAGAGAGGAAGTCAAATTTATTGGAAAAATTGGAGATGACCCCTTCGGTGTGTTTTTAAGGCAAACCTTGAAGCGATATGGCGTGAAAGACATAGTATTTGTAGATCATATGCTTCTAACCGGATTGTGCGTCTCGTTGGTTTATGAAGATGGTGAAAGAACGATGATTGCCGATAGAGGAGCTAACGATAACTTGAGCATAGAAGAAACCGAAAGCTGCATTGATGAGATAAGGAATTCTAGAATTGCTTACTTCTCCGGTTATTCCTTACAACGAGGAAAGACGAGAGAAACTGTGTTGAAGTGCATCGAAGATTGCCATAAGCACGGAATAGAGGTCTATTTTAATCCAGGTGCTCCAAATCTGATTAGGAAAGAGTTTAGAGAAATAATCAGAAATTTCGTTGACGTTTTGATTCTTAACGAAGATGAAGCAAGGAAGCTTACAAGAGGAGAAGATACAAGCTTTGAAAGTCTAAATGAGCTTGTAGACCTTGCAGTAGTTACAAAAGGGAAGTATGGATGCACATTAATCAAAAAAGGAAAGGTGGTAAATGTAAGGACAAAGGAGATAAAAGTTCAAAATACTACGGGTGCTGGTGATGCTTTTTCAGCGGGATTTATTGTCGGGAGGCTTAGAGGATTGAACGAGGTAGAATGTGCAAAGTTAGGGAATCAAACTGCTGCAAGGTTCCTGGAGGAAAGGACAGGGGTATTTAAATGATGTCTGTGCTTACCGTTTTTATAGATGCTCTGAAACCTGAAAGTGTTGAACATATGGAGTTTTTAAACTCTTTTAATAATAAAGCAAGAGTTAAAACTGAATTACCTTCTTACTCCAACACATGCCATGCTTCTATGTACACGGGGGTTTATCCTGAGAGGCACAAGCATTTCTTTATATGGAAATACTCTCCCACGACTTCTCCTTTTAAAGTATTTTTAAAATTGAGGTTGCATAAAGTTATTCATGATATTCGTATTAAGTATTTGCTTTATGCAGCAAGATGTAAACTTAGATTTGGAATAGTTCCTTATGGTTACCTTTTCTTTGCAAGACATACCTTAGACTACTGGGTGAATTTTGATTTTGAAACAGTTAAGTTCTGGGGAAGCCCTGATATGTATGTGGGGGAATATCCTACTATTTTTAAGATCCTTGATAAAGCAAGGGTTGAATATCAAGTAATATGGAAGCCAAAAGGTTCATTAAATAAAATTAATGTGAAAAGTCCTCCTTATCCATTCACATACATCTTCATTGGTCGCATAGACCCTGCTACACACATTTATGGGCAGGAGCATCCAAAAACGAGGGAAATACTTCTGCAAATAGATAGTGTTATAGAGAGAGTATACCTTAACTTTGAAAATATATATGGGAATGACTTTTTCTTTCTTGTTTTTTCAGACCATGGGCAGACAGAGATTGGAGAGAGGGTAAACTTATATTCGTATTTTGAATCAAATGGAAGAGATTTAAACAATTATTTGCACTTCCTTGATTCCTGCTATGCGAGATTTTGGTTTAGGAATGATAAAGAGAAAGAAGAAGTGGAAGAAGTGCTTAATAAATTAGATGATAAAGGTTTTATTTTAACTGAAAATATCATGAAGAAGCATAAAGCTAAGATTCCTACTGATTACGGTGAGTTAATATTTTACTTAGAGCCACCATATGTGTTCGATGTTGTCAATCCTAAAGCCATTTGTATGCATGGATATTTGCCAGATCATCCTGATCTTGATGGTGTTTGTGTAGCGAATAGGAAAATAAAAAGTCCTTATATAAAACTTGAAGATATAACTCCTTCTATCTTGCAAGCTCTTGGTTTAGAAATTCCTGATTATATGGACGGTGAGCCGATATGGAGATGAAGTATGTGGAAAATCCGAGGTTGAATGGAAAAGTAGCGCGAGTAATTGAGGAACTAAAGAAAGAGATAATCTCTCGCTTTCATCCAAAATCTATTATTCTTGCGGGAAGCTTTGGGAGAGGCGAGGCAACAGTCATTGAAGAAAATGGAAAACTAAAATTTTTAAGCGATTGCGAAGTCATACTAATCCCATATAAATGGATATTCAGTAGGCGGAAAATAGAAGAGTTTGAGGGAAATTTTTACAGGAAAACAGGATTAAAGGTTGAAATCTGGGGTTTTACTCCTACTCTTTATTTATCCTTGCCATTCCTCAACAGGAAGATCAGGCCAACAATAGCGAACTTCGACCTTAAATATGGGTCAAAAGTTATCTACGGCAAAGATTATTTAAAAAAGATTCCAGACTTCAAGCCGGAGGATATCCCTGTCTGGGAGGGTATAAGATTACTTTTTAACAGAATGGCTGAGGCTTTGGAGTATTTCTCATTCGAAAATCCAAGTGATGAAATGCTTTTCTGGACGGATAAGATCATTTTAGCTTGTCAGGATAGTTTACTCCTTACCTTAGGGAAATATCATCATTCATATCGAAAACGGAATGAATTGCTTCAAGAACTCTTTCCAATGTATCTGAAAGATGTACAGAAAGATGTTCCAAATTTTTTAGAATTAGCAGTAAAATCAACCAATCGTAAATTAAAGGGAGCTACAAATGTAGACGATCCGGTAAGATACTGGTTTGATATTTCTAAAGTGTGTGACAAAGTTTTCAGATATATCATGAAACAATCTGGCATTGAGTTTACGGACTACATAGAGCTTGTGAATAAATCTACTAAACATCAAGGAGGGATAAAAAGTCACATTTATAATCTCATTGCCCTTTTGAAATTCTTAGTAATTCATAAACACTTACCCTCTCTTAAGGTATTTCGTAAGCGGCAAATGATCTACTCTCTAATTCTTTTATGTTATTTTGGGCTGGACAATGAGAAGTATCTCAAAAAATGTTCTGAGATTTTGTCTACCTTTGGGCTAAATTCCCCGTCCACATGTTATTCATTAAGACAGCTGTTGAACCAGGTTATCTATCTTTGGGAGAGATATATTCTTATGCGAGACTGATACAATGAGAATATTAATTGTATGGAGAGATATACCATCCCCTTCACACCCAAGCTTGGCAAGACCTTTCTATTTTGCAAAATATAATAAAATTCACAAAATTACATTGGTCTCATTTGCTGAAAAACCTCTGCATGGGGATTATCTTTGCGGAAAGTATAGCAAGATTGAGCTGCTAAGGATTCGAAAGCCTCAAAAGACCGTTGTTAAAGGGATGTATTCACTTAAGAACAAGTTTTCATATCAGAATATTTTCTTCTCCAGAGATCTTAATATTTTTAGAATATACTTCCCAGCCATGAGAGAGAAAGTCACCAGCCTATTGAGTTCAGATAAATTTGACATCGTGTATGCTGATTACATGATGTATCCTTATTTATATAACAACGTTAAAATACCAGTTGTTTTAGAGTTCTTCAGTCCCACACTGTATTCGCTCCGTCAGCTCTATTTGCATGAGAAAGTCTTACCGCGAAAAATAGGGCTTTTGCTAAAGTATTACTTCTTTAAATTATTTGAAGTCCAACGATATAAAGAATTTGACGCTGGGATATATGTCACCGAAACTCATAAAGAACTATCAAAGCCATTTTTACCTAAAAAGAGTTTTATAATCCCGTCAGGTGTAGACCTTGAATACTTCAAACCTTGTCATAATTCTTCAAACTCTCCTACTTTAGTGTTTAGCGGAAGTATGAATTACTTGGTTAATGTTCAGTCTATTCTCTATTTTTGCCGGGAAATCTACCCATTGGTGAAAAAAGAAATGAAAGATACAAAATTATATATTGTAGGCAGATCTCCGCCAGATGAGGTAAGGAAACTATCGGCGAGAGACAGTTCAATCATAGTCACGGGGGAAGTAAAGGATGTAAGGCCTTTTATATGTAAAGCCCAACTTGTAATTGCCCCTATAACAATAGATGACGGGGGGATCAAAAACAAAATAATAGAAGCGATGGCAATGGGTAAAACGATAATTTCAACACCATTGGGTGTGAGAAATATAGAGGTTACGGACTATCAAAATGTAGTTATTGCAAAAAATGATCGGGAATTCGCGGAAAAAGTCGTTGAACTCCTTAAAGATGAAAATGAAAGGAACAGGATAGGTAGGAATGCAAGAAAGTTCGTCGAAGAAAACTATTCATGGGAGAAGCAAACAGGAAGATTAGAAAATGCTTTTGAAGAGGTTTTGGATAATCCCTAATATGCAAATAAATAACCCTCTCCAGATGAATGACTGGGGAATCAAAAAGTTCCTCAAAGTCATATTGGCTATCCAGCTTGCAACTTGGGGTGTTATAAGCTCAGATGTAATAGGCTTACAAATCCCGATCATAAGGCAGCTCATCGGCTTCATTTATCTTGCCTTTGTACCAGGCATACTCGTTCTCAGAATTCTCAAACTGCACGAACTCGGCAATATTCAGACGCTTTTATACACAGTTGGATTGAGCATTGCGACCTTGATGTTCACGGGATTATTTATGAACACAGTCTATCCGATTTTAGGTATTCCAGGGCCGATTTCGACTATACCTCTGATAATCACGATAAGCGGAGTTGTATTAATATTATGCATTCTAAGCTACGTAAAGGATAGAGACTACTCCTACCCAAGTTTCATCGATGTTGGAGACATAGTATCTCCTCCAGCATTGTTTTTATGCCTGCTTCCTTTTTTAGCGATATTTGGAACGTATTTAATGAATTTTCATCAAAATAATATCCTTCTGATATTTTTCATTGTTATAATTGCGCTAATAGTTCTTTTAATCGGCTTTGATAAGTTCATTCACATGAAATTATATCCATTGGCTGTTTTTATAATTGCAATCTCTCTTTTATACCACAAATCACTAATCTCAATGTATTTATGGGGCTGGGATATTCAACTCGAATACTATTTTTCCAACTTAGTAATGAATAACTCATACTGGGATTCAACGCCCTACGGTGCTATTAACGCAATGCTAGCTATTACTATTTTAGCTCCAATATACTCCAGTATATGTGACATAGGCCTCACATGGGTATTCAAAATAATCTATCCCTTCTTATTTTCATTGACCCCTCTTGGATTATACTGCATCTTCCGAAAGCAGACAAACAACAAAATTGCATTTTTATCGTGCTTTTTCTTTATGGCATTCACTGTCTTTTATGATGAGATGTTGGGGTTAGCAAGACAACAAATCGCTGAGTTATTCCTTACTCTGTTAATTTTAGTGATGATAAGTGAAGATGTAAACAAAGCCCATAGAGCTCTCTTGTCTATTATCTTTGGCGCCTCATTAGTGGTATCTCACTATGGGACATCTTATCTTTATATGCTTTTGCTCATCGGAGTCTGGTTAATACTATTTTTGCCAAATCAGCCCGCGATACAAAAGTTAACACACAAATTACATTTCAAGCTCAGAGGATATGGCTCAACCATTCCTTCGTTTCGTCTAAGCAGGGATAGGGCTATTAGCTCAACTTTTGTTATCTTATTTCTTACCTTTGCACTAAGCTGGTATATGTACATTGCAAGTTCTCATGCATTTAATGTGATAGTAAATGTGGGCAATCATATCATTAGTAATATTTACACGGATTTCCTGAGTCCAGAAGCTTCACAAGCTTTAAATATAGTGGTAAGCGGAACTGTATCTCCTTTGCATGAGGCTACTAAAATCCTACACCATATCACGCAAATCTTTATTATAGTGGGGGTTATTGGCTCGGTATTCATGCAAAACTACAGAAATCGGTTTAATAAAGAATACTTGGCGTTCTCGCTTTTATTCTTTACAGGTTATTTTGCTATACTGGCATTCCCATATTCTGGCTTTGGCACAACAAGGCTTTATCATCTATCGCTTATTTTCTTGGCACCGTTCTGTGTGATTGGTGGTATAACGGTTTTTAAAGTAGTAAGTAAAATAGTTAAAGTATCCTGGACGGATCAACGTGTGAGAAGCTCGTTACGGGCGCTGTCTATATTTTTCGCAATATTCTTGCTGTTCAATTCCGGATGGGTTTACGAGGTTGCGAAGGATCATCCGAGTTCCATTGCGTTGAATAACACAATTGATTATCCACGTTTTAATGATCGGGAAGTTTCAGGTGCTAAGTGGTTACATCGCGCAAGAGGTGACGTTCCTATATATGCCGATGCATACAGGTGGTTGCTACTAATAGATTCTGAGGGGTACCCATACCAGTGGTTTACCAGTTTTGATAAAGTGCAGAATAAACGCGACTCATATATATACTTAGGGAGTTTCAATGTGATAGAAAGCAAGGTGCTAACTGTGCAAAGAAAGGGAGTTAGAGGTATACGAGAATATATTGACATGACAGATTTAATTAAAGGGAGAAATAGAATTTATGATAACAGAGGTGCGCAGGTTTATCAGTAGTTTTTTGCTAAGCTTGGGCTAGTAAATAAAATGAGCAGATCATCTACTATAGATTGCATCTTACATACTTAAATCCTTCTTCTTTTGAAATATCTCTATCCCTTTATCCATCTTAAATACCTCTCTCGTTTTTGGAAAAGGTATTATTGATAATTTGCATTCTCTTTTTATGAATTGATTGTATTGTATTTTCTCTAACGGTTTCAATTCCAGCATAAATTAGTTTTTCCAAGAATTTCTTATCTTTGTATAATTTTTCTACTGCATGGGCAAAACTCCTGGGGTCTCTGGGATTACATAAAATTCCATTAACACCATTCGAAATAACCGAGAAGGATTTTATATTAGATCCTATTACCGTAACCCCGTTTGCTAACGCATCAAAAATTATTCTTGGTTGCTCCCCACTTAAATTTGGTATTAAGATTGCATCATATTTTTTTAACGTATCATAGAAAAGTTTACCATAAGGCACAGGATCCTTGAAAGTAATACAATTTGATAAATCATATTTTTCAACAAGTTCTTTCAATTCTCTCTTCATTGGCCCCTTACCTAAAATGTGAAGAGTGACTGGTATACCTCTTTCTTTTAAAATTTTGGTTGCTTCAATCGCACAGATTGGATTTTTCTTAGGGATTAACGATGCTGCAAAGCATAATCTAATCTCTTTTCTTTTTGAAATGTCCTCTATCTTCTCCTTTAAGTAGGTAGATGGAACTATATCCTCCTCTTTTACCCAAGAAGCATAAATTTTGACTACATTTCCATAGTTTTTATATCTTTCATATAGAGTCTCGCCAACAACAAAGGTTAATGGCGATGTCTTAATACAGAATTTAAAAATAAGTGAATAAATTTTTTTAATTGAAAAATAAAATAATCTCCTAATCAATCTTTTTTCTGAGTTAATGCGCAATTCAAGATCGCTAATAAAATCGGCATCAAACACAATTATTCTTTTTTTACAGCCTTTAAACAGACAAAAGATATTTGCAATGATTCCTAAAGGTGGATATGGGGTACCCGTTGAATGCACAATATCATCTTCTTGAATATATCTGTAAAATATATGCAATATCTTAGGCAATTTTATAAAAAACTGAATTGGGTTTTTCAAAAAAGGAAGAGGGTGGAAGTATATAGAGCCCTTGGGGAAAGTATAAGGAAATTTATTTTGATCGTACAAATCCAGTGGAGCAAAGACGTGCAAATTACTGAAGACATCAAGATGTGCCTTCAAATCCCAACCCCAAAGCTCGTTAACGGCGTATGCTCCGTCTGGAGTTAATGCAAAAGGAATGTGAGTTACAAGTATATATCTCATTTCATCATCTACCTCCTACTCCATCTACAATACCTTTGAAAAAATAAACAAAGTCCTTTACCTCTCTGTGATATATTAAAAAAATACCGCTTGTGAGCCAAAACTGGAATCCCAAAAAGTATAGCAAAAATGAAATGACTTGAAGTTTAGTAGCATATTTCTTCACAAATCGGAATCTATTTCTAGTTAAGTAATAAATTTTCATACCACTATTCGCTGATGAAGACACTTTGTGCCATATTTTCGATTTTGGAACATATACTGATTTGTATCCTGCTTTAGATCCTCTCATACATAGATCATTTTCTTCCCAATAAGCAAAGTAACTTGGATCAAATAAACCTATTTTATCTAATACTTCCCTTCTTGTTAACAAACACGACCCTTCAACATAGTCTACTTCTTTTATTTTATCATATTGCCTCCTATCAACTTCATTTATACCAATATGATATGGTTGCCCTTTCCACATACTGAATTTGCCACCTGCAAAATTAATAATATCTATTCTACTATTGAAATCATAGTAATAAATTTTCGGCCCTACAATTCCAATCTTCTCATCCCTCTCCCCAACCTTCACCAACTCTCCTAAAAACTCCTTATCCACCACTGTATCATTATTCAAAAGCAAAATATAATCAGGATTCAAAGCTTTCAAAGCATATCTCATCCCAATATTATTCCCTTCAGCAAACCCGTAATTCTTCTCATTTTTTATGATTATCATTCTTCTGTTTGAAGGCAAATCAGCAATTTCCTTTTCTTTTCCCCCACCAGCTTCAGCCTCTTCTCTCGTGTATTCTATGTATTTTATTGGCTTGTTCTCGCTGGAATATTCAAAAAACTTTGATTCCACTTTTATCTTGCCTTCGCAGTATTCTTTTATCTTCTCTATCGAATCATCTTCAGAACCATTATCTACAACAATAACATCGTAATTCGGGTAGGTAATCTGATAAAGCGATTCCAGGCACTCTATCGTATCTTCCCAGCCATTCCAGTTCAGGATGATGATGGCGACTTTTGGGTTCATTTTACCATCTCGTAGTCTATAGCACTTCTTATACAACCATCCATATTTAAATACTTAAACTCTGCAAACCTTCCAACAAGGTCTACTCCCAAATTTTCTGTATAATTTCTCACTATTCTTATATTTCTATGATAATCCAAATCATTTATGACATAGGCATATTTTATTCTTTTCACCTTTGCAAAACAGACATCCTTTCTATCTATAATTTTTAACTTGTTCAAATCATCAATAGTTTTTTCTATTAAATATTCATAATTCATTCTCCATATTTCATCTCCAATATTGCAAGTAATCTCAGCTAAAACTGACGATTTTCCTTCTGGAGCAACAAAAGGGCTATAATTGGAAGGAAAACTTACTCTGTGAGTTAAAATATCTTTATCAGGAATGTATAGCCACGTAAAGTCATTTATCTTAGGCTTATCAATTCCAATCATAACAGTTATCAAAGAATTGAATTTTAAGTTGTTGACGGCATTTTTAACTTCTTCTGGAGCATTTAGCGCATTTATTAAATAATGAATCGGGATGGTAGAAATAATTTTATCATATACTTTCTCCGCCCTTCCATCTGAAACAATCCATTTCCCATCTTCTTTCTTAATTTTTAAAACTTCGAATTTTTTTGTAATACGATTTTTTATTTTTTCTTCTAAAGATTTAATTAGTGATTGAATACCACCGACTTTTGGGTAATAAAAATATAGCTGGTGTGTATAGCCTTCGGTTTCAATCCCTAAAGAGGATTTTATAATATCCTCTATGGGCGGATTTGGAATTCTTTCAACCCAATCTAAACTTATCTTTTCTAGAGAATATTTCCAGATTTTTTCGTTATACGGAATCAAGTATTTTTCAGCAATACCTTTTCCAAATGTGTAATAGAACCACTCTTTTAAATTCTTAGGCTTTTTTAAATTCCCTCTTTCTTTAGCGAGTAAATTTTGAACAAAATAAAATAAACATTCAAAGTTGTCTTCTTTCGGCAAATCTGCCAAGCCATTTTCAAATGGATATTTTACATAGCGACCTTTATAGAGGATTTTGGTATTTCTCCTGTTCTTTATTTTGTTATTTCCAAGAAGATTTATCATAAAATCCAAGACTTCTTTATCTTTTGAGAAAATGATGTGAGAACCACCATAATCGAAGGTGAAGCCGTCTTCTTGTAAACTTCTCATTAAGCCACCGCATTCGTGTTCTTTTTCTAAGATTTCAAAGTCCACCCCTTTTTGGTTCAGTAAGTAGCCTAAGGTCAAGCCTGTTATGCCACCGCCGAGGATTGCTGTTTTCATAGTCTTCTCACCTTTTTAGCTTTAAGTACAATTCCACAACTGTTAATTCCTTTACCTATAAAATCAAGATAACAAAAACTTTTTAGAAAAGGAAATAACATGATTTTCAATTTAATTGGTAAGTTATATTTGTACCAGAGTTCACAAAGATAAGGAGATAAGAAATTGGTGTGGTAACTCCACGCGACAATTTTAAATCCACTCCAATTTAATAGCCTTTCCAAGTCTCCTATGAGGTATCCATCTCTTACATGACCAATTTCATTTGCAAACTTGCGACCAAAATACTTTGGATAGCTTGGAGTCGGAACGGAAATGATCAGGTTGCCTCCCATCTTAAGAAGAGAATTAATTGTAATCAACGATTCTAAATCCTCTTTTATATGTTCTAAGACATCTATTAAAAGTATTTGATCATAGTAGTTTCTTTTCAATTTTGAGAGTTTTGGTAGGGAATCCTCTATAAATCTAATCTCCCTTATACCTGCCCTATCAGCAAGTCTTCTACCGAGCTGAATTAATTTTGAATCCATTTCCACACAATCTATGGATTTACCAGTTGTTCTAACAAACATAAATGACATTATCCCCCACCCCCCCAATTTCAGCATTTTTATCCCTCTTAACTATATATCGTTTGATGGCTCTCCATCTGATGTGACTGTGGAGATCAAGGGCTCCAAAGAGTCTATAATACAACTTGAACACAGTATCTTTCGAATTATACCTAATAACATCTCCTAAGGGCATAAAACATCATCTCCTTAAAGCCTCTTTGAACAACTTTTCTACTTTATCTACCGTCTTATTCCACGTAAATTGTTTTGCAGTTTTCGGTCCCTCTTTTTTAAATTTCTCTCTCAAATCTTCGTCTTCTAACAACCTCAATACAGCGTCAGCTATTGCTTTCGGATCTTTTGGTGGGACCACTAAACAATTTTCCTCATGGAATGCATAATCTTCTGTTCCATAAGGGGTAGTAACAACCGGTGCTCCACATGCCATAGCCTCTAAAGGAAATAGCGGAAAGCTTTCATACCATGAGGGACAAATCATTACATCTGCTGAGGAATATAATCTTGCCAATTCCTCATCTGATGGAGATTTAATAAATTTATAAGGAACTTCTGATTTATAGGATGGTCGTTTTACTCCATACACTATGAATTCTATATCATTTCTTTTCTTCATTACTATCTTCATCGCTTCTAAAGCTTCGGGAAAACCTTTCCATCTCGTTTGCTTACCAAAACAAAGAATTCTAAATTTTTTTGTATTTTTTTCAACTTCTCGTGGATAAAAAACATTATGGTCTATAGCTGGATTTACAACAGGTAAGTCATAACCATATTTTTCTTTCATCAGGCTCTTAAGCCAAGTTGAATTTACTATTTTATTTAATGGTAAGTAATATGTTTCCTCAGCTAATTTTTTAAGATATGAATTATCAAAAAATAATGGTTCATAATGTTGTATGTGATAAAATGGCACGCCTTTATCGCTCGCAAACACAGAAAACGCAGTAAAACAAAATGTAGCAACGTTAATATCGCAATCCGGAATCTCCCTAGCTAATTTTTCTATTTCAAGATAGGGATAGATATTTATGTTTAGAATTTTCCTTAATCCGTGCTTTACTCCAAAATCCAGTAATCTTCTAAAAGTTGTTTTATCCACATAATTGACTTTAGCCTTTAAAGGAAACCATTTATGATCGTTTTCGGTTCCTAAACTTGTTATCGTTACTTCATGCCCCCGACCGACAAGACCATTTACAACCTCAAGCAAGACTCTAACACCGCCCGTAAGACCTGTGCCAAACATTGTGTAGTTGATTTTCATTTTTCCTCACCACCTTTATTACTCACAATTCTTTTAAGTAGTTTTGCATCTTCTTCTTTAAATAGTCTAAATAAGAATAAGACAATGAAATAAAATGCAGCAGATAACAGAACTAAAATTAAGAGATTCAAATCCTTTAAATGAACAATAATGATACCCATCAGCAAGCTTGCGACAAGTGCTTTGCTTACGTCTAAAAGGTTATTTTTAGATATTCCATACCCAATCTTTGAGCTTGCTATAATACAAAGGATTAAAGCGGTAAATTCTGTTATCGTTGTTGTAATACTTGCACCAACATAACTAAATTTTGGTATTATTAATAGATTCAAAACAATATTTTCTACCATGCAAATGCCTGTTATTTTTGTTATAGTCATTTGTCTATTTGATGATTCTAACAGGCGTCCAGAAGCACTACTAAGGAAAATAAACACAGAAGACCAGATAAGTATTTGAAGAGCAATTATAGAATTCATATATCTTACTCCAAAAATTAACAAAATAATCCTATCAGCCAATAAAGATGTACCTACGCCTATTGGAAATCCAGCAATGGCCATATATTTGAAATATCTTTCAGAAGTAAATCTAAGGGAATCTTTGGATGAAATATAAAATCGGGACATTACTGGAAAGATAACGATATTGAGTATCGACGGAATAAACAATGGAATTAGGATTAACCTATAAGCCGCATTATACCATCCTACAACTTCATTTCCTTTCATTAGAGAAAGCATTACCGAATCTATCCAGTAATAAATCGTAACGAAAATCCCTGTTAACCCAAACGGCAACGCCTCTTTAATCGTAAGCTTCCAGAAGCTCCAATCAACCTCTATCTCTGGTTTAGCAAACTTCCATACACAAACAACAAAACTGTATCCCAAAACAATAGCACTAACAATAAAGTAAATAGAGGCAAAACCAACAACATCAAATCCATAAGATATTGCAAACAAAGCGCCAGCAAGCATCAAAGCACTGCTTAAAATCCTTCCAACTGAAACATATTCCATCTTCTCATAAGCC
>Ga0190367_1001052_pt1 | contig 17217 bp, 18 predicted proteins | sample 4872181011_MG_FD_171838 | JGI IMG/M metagenome (GOLD analysis project Ga0190367, IMG submission 171838) | Hydrothermal vent microbial mat bacterial communities from Southern Trench, Guaymas Basin, Mexico - 4872-18-10-11_MG | ecosystem: Environmental > Aquatic > Marine > Hydrothermal vents >...
AAATAGTGAAGCCAGCGATAAGGTTCTCCCGCAGTCGGGCTAGAAGCAAAGAACATCCGTAATGAACCCACCCGTAAATACAGAAAATGTAATTAAAACACGAAGCTACGGATTGGGAGAGCGGTTAAAATTTAGCTAAAAACATATTAAAGACCTTTATTAAATCTTGCCAGGGAATTGAATGAGCGAGGAAAGCGTCGAGATATCTGAAGAAGTGGAGGAACACCCTACAGAGACGCTAGATGGTCGAGAGATAAAGCTGTTCGGTAAGTGGTCCCTTAAGGGAGTCGAGGTTAGGGATCCTGGTTTAAAGAGATATATTTGTCTTAGGCCGGTCTTTGCCCCCCACACTGAGGGTCGCCATGAGAAAAGAAGATTTGCTAAGTCTAAAGTTCCCATAGTCGAACGCTTAATAAATCAAATGATGCGCCCAGGCCGTAACGCAGGCAAAAAGCACCTATCAACAAACATCGTTAAACGAGCCTTCGAGCTCATTCATTTAAAGACGGGAGAGAACCCAATACAAGTTCTAGTTAGAGCAATAGAAAACGCTGCCCCACGTGAGGAAACAACGAGAATAATCTACGGAGGTATTCTCTATTATGTCTCCGTAGATATCGCTCCTCAGCGCAGATTAGATCTTGCGATAAGATTTCTCGCTGAAGGAGCGAGACTCTCAGCATTCAATAACCCTAAGCCCATTGAGGAAGCTTTAGCTGATGAAATTGTTGCAGCTGCACGAAATGATGCCAGTAGTTACGCCATAAGAAGGAAGGAAGAAATAGAAAGAATTGCACTCTCGGCGCGCTAGCGTTCCTCACAACATTACTTGCTCTGTTTTCTCTAATTTTTAAATACCGTATATTCTTTAGCGATTGTCTTAATTAGAACCTGCTCCTATTCTTGTTGAGGGAGCTGATTAATGAGCGAGGCACTCTGGGTTGAAAAATATAGGCCTACTACCTTAGACGAAATGATAGACCAGGAAGAGATAGTCAGCAGATTAAAGCACTTTGTTGCAACAAGAACTCTACCCCACCTATTATTTGCAGGTCCTCCTGGTACGGGGAAGACCACTGCAGCTCTTGCACTGGCTCGAGAACTTTACAGTGAAAGATGGCGTGAGAACGTCCTAGAGCTTAACGCCTCGGATGAAAGAGGGATACAGACCATACGTGAACGCGTAAAAGATTTTGCACGAACAATGGCTCTAGGCGAGGTCCCCTTTAAAATAATAATTCTCGACGAAGCAGATAACATGACAAGCGATGCTCAACAGGCCTTGAGACGGATAATGGAAATGTACTCTAGAACAGCGAGGTTCTGCCTTATAGCCAACTATCCCTCGAAGATAATAGAGCCCATTCAGTCCAGATGTTCGATCTTCAGATTTCAGCCGCTTAAAAAGGAGGATGTAATAAAAAGGCTAAGGTATATTGCTGAATGTGAGAAGTTGAAAGTCACAGAAGACGCATATGAAGCAATATGGGAAATATGTGGAGGGGACCTTAGGCGCGCAATTAATACTTTACAAGCCGCTGCGGCTATGGGAGATGTAGTTAATGAGAAAGCCGTATATCGAGTGGTGGGGAGGGTTACACCTAAAGAGATCCAAGACATGCTTAACTACGCTCTCCAAGGAAACTTCTTGAAAGCGAGAGACATGCTCAGACAACTTATGGTAGAGTATGGTGTCTCGGGGATCGACGTTATAAGATTAATTCACAGAGAGTTGTTGAGCCCGCGAGCAGGATTGCCCATACCAGAAGAAGCCAGAATAGAGTTGGCTGATCTAGCAGGAGAAATAAACTTTAGACTTATTGAAGGTGCCGATGAGGAAATTCAATTAAGTGCATTTCTAGCAAAGGTCGCACTAATTGGTAAGAGATATCTAAAGAAAACATAGGCGGGTTACAGATGGCACAGCAGTTAGCACTACCTTGGACTGAGAAATATAGGCCAAAACATGTAGCAGAAGTTGTGGGAAACGCCGATGCCAAGGAAAAGTTTGTTGCGTGGATTAAAACATGGCTTGCTGGTACCCCCTCTAAAAAAGCAGCACTGCTCTATGGGCCTCCCGGCGTAGGGAAAACAACATTAGTATACGCCGTAGCTAATGATTTTAGACTTGAAGTACTGGAAGCCAATGCAAGTGATGTTCGTACATCAGAAGCATTGAAAAGAAGAATAATGAGCGCAGTAAGGGAACTATCACTTTTCGGATACCGCGGTAAGATAATCTTGCTGGATGAAGTAGATGGAATAACTCCATCACAGGATAGAGGGGGCCTGGATACAATACTTCAGATAATTGAAATAAGTAGGCACCCCGTCGTCATGACGGCTAACAATCCATGGGATCCCAAGTTAAGGAAGCTGAGAGAAGCCTCAATGCTCATAGAGTTTAAGCGACTTACCCGATACGAAATAATTTCAGCGTTGAAGAGAATTTGCAGTAAGGAAGGAATATTAGTGGACTACGGTGTTTTGAAGGAAATAGCTAAAAGAGCAAAAGGAGACCTAAGGGCTGCAATAAATGATCTTCAGGCTGTAGCTTATGGGAAGAAGAGAGTGACTTCTCAAGACTTAATGGTACTATGGGAACGCAGTGCCCAATTGAACATGTTCGAGATAGTTAGAAGTATATTTATGGCTAGAACAGCCTCACAAGCGAAGAGCGTTTTAGCGCAACCTAATCTCAATTACGAGATGCTGTTCCATTGGATCAGCGAGAACATACCCTACCAATACGGTGAGAGCTTAGAGGCTATAGCAGAAGCATATAACGCACTCTCACGAGCAGACGTCTTCATGGGCAGGATTAAACGCCTGCAAAATTGGACTCTCTTACCTTACGCCCTTGAGCTCTTAACAGCGGGCGTAGCTGTAGTTGAACATAAACCGAAATTCAGGTTCACGAGATATAGTTTTCCACAGAAAATAAAGATACTGTCACTGACCAAGGAGAAGAGGGAAGTTAGAGAGAGAGTATTGGAGGCGATTGCACGAAAGTGCCATACCTCGAAGAGAGAGGCTAATCTAGAATACCTACCCTACATTGAGATCATCTATGAAAGCAATCCCTCTCAGGGTAGGAAGATCCTCAGGTGGCTGGGCATAGGCGAGAGGACTTTTAAGAAAATAGCTAGGAAGAAGGAGGCTTAGATCTATTTTCAGCAACAAGTATTTTCTTTAAAGCCTTAATAAGGTCATGATCTTCGTTCACGAAGAATATTCTGATCTTGCCATACCTCCTTTCTCTCACCAGCCCTATTTGAGAAAGGAAGCGCAGGTGTTTAACTACTGATGAATAGCTCAACGTGCTCCTTCGAACGATCTCCGTTATATTTAGCGCCTTATGCTCAATGAGAACTCTCAAAACCTTCACTCTACCTTTAGACGAGAACACGTCCTCTATGTTAAATGGTTTCATTAAACCTACCCTGCTTAAGGCTTATAGCAATGTACTTCTCCAGCTCACGCTCGAGGTACTCTAACGGTATTGCTGGAATCTCGAGAAGAGTGCTTTTACCTCTAAATCCTTTACCAGATATTTTTGCCACTAAAATGCCCATGTTTTTTAAGTTCTGAACATACTCCCAGAGCTTTGTGTGCCTGCGTGGCTCGATACCATAATCCTCACAAAGGACATTATATACCTCCTCTACTTGTCCAAGCCTCACATACCTCGCGGTCTTCATCCTTTTCAGAAGCTTAGTTGTAGCGAGTAGTAGTATTGCCTCGTGAAGCTTCAGAGAACTGACGTCAATATAGGACACTACTAGACTACTGCTGTAAGCGCGCCGAACATCTTCTATGGAAATGTAACTCCTCCCCTCCTTCTCCGCAATCTTGCCAGCGCGCCAGAGAGTCTCAAGCGCAAGCCTCGCATCACCCTTACCTCCTTTATCTACGCCCGTGAGCTCGCTTATGGTTGCCAGAACATCATCGCTAATAGCGCTAGGATAGATAGCTTCCTCTACGTCTATCCTCTCCCATAGGATATCGTAGATCTGTTGAGAGGTATACGGGTGGAACCTTATGATGTTGTGCATGAGAGAACTCCTTGCACTCTCTTCTAATAGATGTAAGGCCGTTAGGTCTCGCATAATGAATATAAGGCTTATTCTCTGCTTCCCATCAACCTCTTCATCGGAAAGTCGCGTTAGGTCGTACACCGTATCGCTGCCTGAAGTACGGATCAGGTAATCTACTTCGTCTAAAGCTAAGATCAGATACTGGTTTTTATCCTCAAGCATGTTAAGTATTATACCCATGAGTTCTTGAGAGGAAAAGCCTCTGGGAGGAATGGGTAACTTAAGCATTTCGGCGGTTCTCTTCATGACAAGGAAAAGAGTCCTATCCTTATGGCAGTTTATGTGAACGTATCTCATACCCAGATCCCTTCTTCGGCTATACTTCTCAAGCTCTATACCGAAGCGCTTTGCTACAGCGGTCTTTCCTGTACCTACAGGACCTGCGAGTATGACCTTCTGTGAAGTAGAACCAGGTGACCTTATAATAGGGGTGAACATTCTAGCGAGCAGCTCTAAGTGCTCCTTTCTATGAGGAAGGTGTGCAGGAACATAATCTATTGAAAGCCTCTCCTCATGCTTAAATATGGGAGATTCCTTTTCCCAGATCTCCTCGAAATCCATCACTATCACAATATTTTTCTCGAAGAAGAGGTAAATATACTTTTTCTGTACTACTACATTCATATACAGAGAGAAGTGAAAGTATTGTTTTAACCCCTACCGGCAAACATTTTATTGACCCCTGCCTTTATAGGCATAGTGGTGATGAATCTAGCCCTGCTGACCTCTGAGAAGGAATGATTGGGATCTTGAGTGCTGAATCTCTTCCGTAATTTGCACCCTTTATAAATACCACCTCAGGTGTAAAGTGATGATTTTTGGAAGATATAAGGTTTAGCGTGGGAGGTGTGAGAGTACTTTTGCTGGCTTGAGGAAGCCTAGAAAGAGCTACATGCGTCGTGCTCACTTCCTACTCTCTGTCCTCCTTCTACAATGAAACCCGGTTTAAACCTGTTTAGCTTGGCTGTGTTAAAGGAGGAATTTTATAGTATAAATCTTCTAGATTGACCCCCCCTACCGCGGTTATATTCAATGCTTTTAAGGCACGAAAGCGACTCTAAGCCCAGGGGGCTGGATGATTTTAGCAAAATGGACGGCTACATGCGCTTTCAGCATGCCCTTTCTCTCTCAAAATCTACAGTACGTTTATCCGGCTTCACGCAGGGGATGTCACCTACACGATTTATAAGGGCCCGTACTACCCAGTATGCCGCGCCGCAGAGCTGTCAACGAGCGGCTGTTGAAGACGACGATATGGTTTAGAAAGAGTACGCGCATTATATTAGAGTATGCTCGCGGAAACCTCTCGCTAAGCGAGTATGTTGTCAGCCTCGTTTCAACGTACGGGCCAGTAGACTTAGGCCTAACAGCCGACAAGCTGGCACTCGCCGTTCTAGCAAGGAAGCTTAAGGAGGAAGGCGTAGACGAGAGGCTCAGAGCAGAGATTATCGGTTTTGCCAGTCAAATACTCGCCTTCAGAAGTGCTGTTGAAAAATACCTTAAGTTCATCAAGTCCATAAGGAGAAGGGAGAAACCTACCTACGCTCAGGCCAGCCCATAGGGTCAAGAAACTCGCCCGGCAATATTTCTTTCAGACTCACGGGTAAGTAGCTTTAAAGTGTAGAGACCTAGTGAACGAATTCTCCTCATACAACTTACTCCTCGACATACTGCTATTTTCATGACATCCAAGGTGAAGTTGCCAAAGCTATCTTTTAGTGCATTGTGATGTATAGAAGTATAGGGCATATTATTTAAGAACTATTGAAAGCATTATTATCTACAGTGTAGCGGACTATGCCCGAAAGGGTTTTTGAAGCTAGAGTCGTGAACGTAGCTGAACTACTTCAACATAGACGCATATTCTTCGAGGTTCCCGAATTTCAAAGGCCATACAGCTGGGATGATGAGCAAATAGAGCAGTTCTGGGATGATATTTATTCGAGGTGGAAGGAGAAGGAGGAATCATACTTTTTAGGTTCCATGATATTTGCTGGAAAGAGGGAGAGCTACGGCTATAAGTACGTAGTGATAGACGGTCAACAGCGGCTTACAACTTTGCTAATACTTCTATGTGTGATCCGCGACTTATTCTTGAAAAAGGCTAAAGTGGCTGATCCGTTATTTAGCGCCCGTATCGAGGAATGCATAAATTACCTTGGTCGCTATAAGTTAAAACTCCAGCCTGAGCATCATTCAAAATTTGAGAATACCGTGTTAAAAGGCATCACGTTCCCTGAAATAAAGAGCAAAAGAGAACTGCTCGAGTTACGTCAAGAAAATAGGTACTTATATGTTGCTAACTTCTTTAAGGAAAGGCTTCTTGAAATCCATAACTCAATGGGATTTGAGGGTGTAAAGGACTTCATAGAGTATGTACTAGATAACATAGAGCTTGTAGAGATACTAACTAATGACTTGTCTGAAGCCATAAGGGTATTTCAAGTAGTGAACACGAGAGGTCTCGATCTCTCGCCTGCGGACATCATCAAAGCCAACTTATATAGTATGACACCTGAAGATCGCATAAGGGAGTTTAAATCACTATGGCAGAGAATAGAGGAAGCCGCAATAGAGCAGAACCGTAGCTTGACAGAACTCTTTACATACTATGTATACTACCGTCTAGCACCGAATAGGCCTAGAAGAGCCATACAAGATGTAATGAATAGCATATTTAGTGAGCATAAGAAAGCGGGGCACACGACAACAAACTTGCTCTATGACGTAAAGGGTTTTGTTGAATCAATTAACTCTATAGAAAAGCTACAAAGTAACACTGCCATAGTTACGATGAAGTATCTGCCCAATGAAACCTATTGGCTAACTATATTAGCGTCAGCTAAAAAAGAAAACTATAAGGACTTTGAGAAACTGGTTGGAGAAATTCGTAGACTCTTCTACCTTTACTGGATTGCTGGCTATACTGTACAGAAAGTTAGGCAACTATCGCTAAAGATAATTGACATGGTAAAATCGAGAAAACCAGTAGATGGAATTAAAGAGATTATAGAGGACAAGCTTAAGGATGACGATGTATATAGATTGGTTGTCGAGAATCTCAACAGTGAAGTGTATGGTCAGCGATGGCTTAAACCTCTTCTCTTGATGGTCGAGCACGAGCATAGCGAGCCCGTGAAGACCATATATAGATCTAAAGAGAGTAGACGTTGAGCATATACTGCCCCAAAAATGGAGAAACAATGATTATTGGCAAAGGTATTGGACAGAAAGTGAAGCTAGAAAGTGGCTTAATAGGCTGGGTAATCTCACGCTACTGTATAGAAGGGTAAATGAAAGGATAAAGAATACTCCATTCCCAGAGAAACTTAAATACTACAAGGGTCATGAAAAAGAGGCACCTACAAGCTTTGTTTTAACACGTAACCTATATGACCTTAAAGACTGGACACCTAAGGATGCTACAGATAGACATATGTGGATAATAAGTGAAATATCAAATATTCTGAGTATACCACTAGAATACATTGCTCAGAATACTCAGAATATTCTAGTGAAAGTAAACGGATAAAATTCAAACTATACTCTAACTACAAAACACCCTCACTGACATAAAATTCTACAGTCAAAATAATAAAGCAAAATCACGACCATTTCAGTGATCTCTGGAAGTCCTCTAGTCTCCTACAACTGGGTTTCTCTCTAACAGTATTTTGCCCCACCTCTGGTTCCCGTAGATCTTGTTAATGGCTGGCGCCTGCACTATAGCCCACAGCTCGTATTTCTCCGGCAATCTCCTGCCCTCAATAACGTCTCCATTTCGGCTGAAAACGGCGACGCCGTTAACGTCAGTTGTTTTCTCTGCAATCTAGGCAATTTCTCCGTTCTCAAGATTTACTGCAACTAGCTTTACAACTGCACTAGGCACCTTTATGCTAGTGTTGTAGCCGAACTCGCATACCTCAAGCCTTACCGTGTAGTTATATCGGGCTAGGACGACTATAGCTAGATCCGTGTAGTAAACCCAAGTGTCCACTATAGCGTCCGTTAAGTGGTCTAGGCTGTCGCTGATAAGGTACCTTGCGTAGAGATAAGGGGGTTTAAGCTCCCACTCCGAGAGCTCCCTGTACACGAGTGTCCGCCCATCCTCATCCAGCCTTGTCTCAGGCAACTGTGTGTCGTTCAAGAAGAACCTCAGGTAAGTTCTGCCGTAGACATAGGTGTTGTCGTCAACCCACTTAAGGTATATCCTGACCTCCGCCAAGTCAGGTGTAATCGGGATAAACTTCAGCTCAGGCTTGGCGGAGCATATCCTGACCTGCTTACTTATAGTCCCGGAGCCACTGTCCCCGTAAGTGTTGCTCCAAGAATACTCGACCGTTATCGTGTAGTCCCTCCACCCGCCCGAAAGGTTCATCCGCTTGACAATCCATACTCCGAATTTTTCGGTGAAGCTCGTCCTACAGTTTCTCTCCGTACGGATCACGGTTTTCGTCTCATCTTCTATAACAGGGTTCTTTTGGTCATACTTCACAAGGTATTTGCAGAAGTCGTTTGGTACTGTGACTCGGATGTTTACGTCAACGGGGTAGTAGAAGTGTCGTCCAGTACCTGTTCGAGTCGTAACCCGGTCTTCTACCTCGACTTCAACCAGCACGATGAAGTATTCGAAGGGCAGGAGCTTCTCAGACTTGGCGTCTAGAATTTCTCCAAACGCGTTGCTGTAGTGGACGTAGGCCTTAACCTCCTTTACGACATAGCGGTGATAGTAGTCTAGGCTAGTAGACTCGAACACTGCAGTTAAAGCATGGTCTCCATCCATTACGACCGTTATGGTGGGTGAAGTTCCGGCTCGCTCGCCGTCCAGTAGCCAGTAGGCGAAACGATAGCCACTGTTGGAGTAAGCTCTAACAGTCACGCTAGCGCCCTCCTCGTACTCATATGTGCCGGGAGCAGGGCTAGTAGTGCCTCCACTAAGCGGGCTAACGCTTATAGTGAGAGTGTAGGTTTTAGGCTGAGAGTCTCCGCCTTCATCCTCGTTGCCGCCTCCACCATCACTACCGGCTTCCTCGTAGACTGCTGTGAGAACTCCATCTCCCTTAACGGTGAGAGTTGTTGAAGGCGAATCAGGGTTGCTGACGCTGAGAGCGCTACTAAGTGTAGACCAGTGATTAAACCTGTATTCTACGCCATCAGCCACAACCTTTTCGGGGGCTGAAATAGCATAAACATCAGCCCAGAGCTCAGCCCTATTCCCGTCGAAATAAGTGCGTGAACCTATAGTGACGGCGCGCCCGCCAGCCGCCTACCCTTAGAGTCTATTACTTCTACTTCCACTACGTCAGGGTACTCGATTTTAACATAGTAATCGTAAACATAGGCTTCCGCGTAGCCCGATGCGCCAAATCCAGCGTACTCAAACCAAGCCTTCTCAGCAACGGTTACAGTAAGCTGTGAAGCGTTAACTGAACCGCGCAGAACCTTAGTGTACATGTAGTGTTCGTCGACTAGAATGCTGTCAGTAGTTTCAACCTCGTCGCTCCAAACCTCCACCCCATTAACTTCAACCCAAACCCTCGCGTGAGCAAAACAGTACTTCCAAGCCTCAGGAGACTGCCCAATAAAATCCTGGACAGTAATAGTATAGGCAACAGCCACTTCATATTTAATAGTACGAGGAGAAGAAACCACAACACCCAACGTTGCTGAATCATTATCCTTAGGCGGCGGTTTGTATGTCCATACCTCTATCTTTTCGAGAGAACCCGAAACCTCACTTATGTGAGTTGATGCCAAAACGGGTGCTAACGCTACGAAAATTATCAGAATCGACAGTATTATGTTCGCTATTTTAATTTGGCGCATGAGAACTAAGCGTTTAAAAATTGTCTGAATCAGATGAGATGTCTAGAAACTTGCTAGGGTCTTACCTCCAGAAACCTTACCGCTAGAGTGAAATCACTATCTGATTTCCCTATAACCATTATGTTGCATCCTTTAAGATCCCATTGCCAGTAGATCACCTTCGTGTCAGTCCCATTAAAAACTATGCGTGTGACAGTTGTCTCGTTGAAGTATATTTCGACTACTCCACCACTATCGAGATGTGAGCTTCCATAATAACTTCCCTTGCCTGCAGCAATAAGTATATAATTGGGGTGCTCGATGCGCCCATGAACTACAATTACCTCGAGTTTAACGTACTTAGCGTTTTCTCCCACCTTAAATATAGCTGTTGCATCATATGTTACTCCATGAGGTACGCTGAGGGCTTTAGACTTAAAATACCAGGTGTCCTCACTTCTCCACCACTTGTCGACATAACATCTCTCTAGGATAGCGTGTTTGGTATAGCTCATGGTGTACTGTTGCCAAGTGTAGTAGGCGAAGCCTCCAACAATCAAGAGTATGAGAACTATAATTGCAACTGTTCCTGGGCTTACAGTCTCTCTCCACCACTTCTACTCCCAATTATATTATTCATGGAGGACTATTGTTTAAAAATTATCCAATAAAAATAACTATAATCCCAGAACCCTCCAGAAAATAAAATAACCTCCACAAATTAGAGAAGAACTCTGCGCTATTTGTGTGGGCTTAGAACTAGTCGAGAAAAGAGCAAGGCTTTTTATAACTATATCTAGGGCTATAATTATATCAAGATCCTTCAACAAGCCCTCAACAAAAACCTCCCAATCACCAGAAGACAACCTAGACCTAACACCACCCAACAAACCACCAGGATCAGCAAAAGACAACGAAGAATAAATAAGAGACAACCCACGCTCAAAACAACCATCAACCAAAACACCAGAACTTTCACATACTCCAAACAAGGATAAAGCCAACCCGAAACACCAAACCAAGGCCTCTGAGAAGGATTAGTATGAAGGTGCTCCAATTCTTCTCCGGGACCACCGCCAACACCACAAAGCGGTATATCATCTCTAATATACTTCTTTTTCACTATGCTTTCTCCTGGGTAATATGCTAGTGTTATTCCCGTAGGAGTATACATCCAGTCACCAACAAACTCCCTATCACCAACAGAATAAGATGGAAAATCAAACTTTGGTTGGGGATCAAACTAACCAAGAAGGAAAGGCCTACCAGAAACAAAGCGAGAAGAAATAAGAAAACGCTCATATTCTTCTCTTTTGAAGTGGTGTAAAGCAAAGGTGCCCTCAGGTTAAACTAGCTAGTGCCTGTTCTAACCCAAGAATCTCTGTTCGGCTAACTGGCAACATTGCTTTGTTAGCTAATTTAAGGCTAGGACTTAGAAGTAGCTAAATCAGTGTAAGAAACGTATGTACAGGCATAATAACAACTTCACTCTCAACTCTAAAGTCATTCTTAGAGAGGATTATCGGTCTTCTTCTATACTTCTCTGCAAACTCTCTTGCGGGCTCTAAATCTTCTGCTCTCAGATGCTCTTTATATTTTACCTCGACTGGAACTAGATTTAACTCGCCGGGACGCATAGTGGACCTATACCACGTAACGAAGTCGAGTTCTCCGGATTCAAGTCTGAAGTAGCCGATATTTCTCATTTCTTCGAAGAGAGGAGACAGTGCCATTAGAAACGGCAGCACGGATAAGTGAGAGGCAACTATGCACTCGACAAGCCTTGAGGTAAACTCTTGGTCTAGGAGTTTGTCTTTGAAATAGACTAGGGGATCCGCAATCTCGTGGGTTCTTGCGTATACAACCTCGTAAATGAAGGGGTCTCTGAAGTAGACTTTAGGCGTAGTTCTAAAGTCTACTTGGGGCTCACGGCCGGCGATCTTGGCTTCATACATTAGTAACATAGACTTAGTGCCAACTAGGTAATTGAGATACCTCTCAAGTTCGCCTATCTTAATCGTATGGGGAAAGCCCAGAGTTCTCGTCGTCTTCTTCATCTCTTTATGGAGATCTATTCGAGAGGACATGTGCTCACTTAGCCATCTGAGAAGGGTGGTAAGGACGAACTCTCTTAAGCCGAACTTCTCGGCGTCTTTGACCATTAAATCATAGAAATCGTCATATACAGATCGGGGTATCACTCCATCCTTTATGTAAGCATCGGCCGACACAGCAAAGCCTCCGGTTAGGAGGTAGCGGTTTAAGAAGCCACGAAGCCTACCGCCATACTTAGTGTTTATCTCGTAAAGTACTGGACTTATTTCTGAGTCTATAGCCGTTATTTCCTTTAACATGTAGTATCGAGTTCTGATGCGCATTAAATACTTGGAGTACATATACTTCTCAAAGTCACGGTCGAGAGTCTCAACATATTCCACGAATCTCATAGGATACAAGATTTGGTTCGCACCACTAGGTATAGCTGTAGCTGCCCTTCCCTGTCTACCCTTGAGAAGCCTGCTAGCCTCAGCCAGATCCATTGAGTGGCTACCAGTAGTGTATATAAGGAAGTTTTCATCAACCAACCCTTGATCGATTATGTTCTTTATCTCAAGAGCCCATCCTCTATAAAGGGACGCTTCATCTATAAAGACGAAAAGGGGTCTTGCAACATTATTTTTTGTTGCATCTTCATAGTACTCGATTAAAATGTTACGCAGTATACCTGGACGTCCGCTGGAAATTGTTGATTGAAACTCTACGTCGTCGCAGGTTATGTAGAGTATTCTTCTAGGGTTAACTCCTCCTCTTATCAGAGCGTGAATAAGCATCTTTATCATCGTGGTCTTTCCTACTCTCCTAGGGCCTCGAACAGTAACCACGCCTGTTAAATTCCTTTCGAAAATCCTTTTATGGAGGAGTATGAAGAGTCTAGGACGCCATGGTACAGTGCTTCTTGTAAAGGCCGTTAAGTGTGGATCTTTCCTGTACCATTCGTGGTCATACCACCAAGGATTCCAAGTACTTAAATTAATACCAGCATACTTATCCCTCATAATCCATAACCTCTTCTGTTTCCTTAGTAATAATATAGTCCAAGGGCGAAGTTTTCCTTAGAAGCCTTTCAAGCCTGTTTAGCCTCGTATTTATTATGGCGACACTAGCTTCGATCTCGCTGAGTTTATCCCATATTTTTTCAACATCGGAGTTATGGGGCTCGCCTATCTTTTCTAAGATAATTTTTTTCACATAGCTATACACAGAGAGGTTCTCTTTTCTAGCTAACTCTACCAATTTCCTCCATTCTTCCTCTTTGAGCTTTATGTTAACCTGCTTGATATCTACTTTAGCCTTCATAGGTACCATCCTAGTACCAACATAGTACCTGGAGGTATATAAAGGTTACCAATAAGGTACCTTATATGGTACTAATGCGCCAAATAACAGGTACCAATTATGGTACCTAATGGATATCTCATCCTTAAGTATACATGTGCATAGTCTATTCCTCCCAGCTGATAATAAGTACACAAACTGGCTCTTAAGGTACCCTTAACTACCTTTAGGACTCCATGAAGAGGACGAGGTCGTCTGGTCTCAGCTATTCCCAGTTCTTGAGGACACCGCACATGCAACACTAAGTTCTCTTGATTCGGAAGGCTACCTGGCTAAGGCTGTGTATGGCAAAGACCTTAGGCTTTTAGAGGCCATGCTTAGCTCAGTGACACCCATCGGGTACGGGTACAACTGTACGTTTGTGGGGGAGGGTTGGAGCAGGCTCTTCAGCGTCAGGATCCGAAGATACGACCCCTACAGTGCCCGTGGCGTTATCTACATCCTATTTTGGCTATAACAGCACTTTGTCGGTTAAGTACGTAGTGCTCAGTGTCTCGGGTGGCTGACGTGAACAGGAGGGGCAGTTTTACATAGCTGAAGTCATAGTGCTTAGAGATAACTGTTTTATTCGTCCCTAATACTTCGTTCAATATATTCTTGACAGAATCGAAATTCTGGTTCAATATATTCCGTAACTTGACCTTCGCTCACGACAGTATTAGCGAACATGGTGGCAATATGTATTCTCTATTATTTTCCAGTGACTGTGACCTGCAGAGGTTCTCAGGATCATCCCTAGCTCATTAATCAGACTCCTAAGTTTAGTATATTGTATCTATTCTAGTACTAATTGGTCTAAATAATACTAGTGTTTACTCTCAGGTATTAATGTGAACCCAGCTAGTACTAAATAGCATGTTCAACATGTTATATGCGTTAATGTCCTGGGAAAGAAATTGAGGGCGCCATTTCGCCTCAAACGCGAAGTCTCCTTTAAATTTCTAGAAATCCTTTAGGTCTTCCTATACTCTACTACTGTTATTTCTATTCTTGAGGGTTTGGAGCGTACTAGGAGGCTGTAAACGTAGCCTCCCCCTTAGCTCGAGGCTGTTGAAAGTGGATGTATAGCGTACTTGAGTTTCGCTGGCTTCAATGACTATTCCATAGAGGTCGTACTTCAGTACCAATGAGCTTTCTATAACCGCGCCTTCTACGTGTACGGTGTCGCCTTGAAACCTTAGAATTGTGCCTGGCGGTAGGTATAGGCTAATTCGCACAGTGCTATCCGGCCTGACGATGATTCCCTCGAAGACCAAGTGTAGTTCAAGGTAGTTTAGGGGCGCTCTGCTTACCCTTAGCTGGCTGTAGCTCAACGCTATTGAAGTAAACACTAGTGAGGTCAATGCAATGGAAAGCATGAGGTATTCCAGTGCTTCCACAAACTTCCACCTCACGGGCTGACGTTAATGTACGTCCTCACTCCTCTCCAGTCTTCACAGTAAAGAGTAAAGGGCGCTAGCTCCTCCACACTCACCTTAACGGCGTATATGCCGCCTTGGCGACTAAAGGAGGTCTTATACCTTGTCCAGAACTTCACGCCTTTAGGATAGTACTGGTCGTAGGTAACCCTGACCTCAAGCGTGACCACGTAGAGCCCGCTAGCGGGGTCGAAGCTAGACGACTGTGATAGGAGTTCAAGTTGCAAAAAGACCGTGAAGCCTACGACGCCGTATGGTGTCCTGTAGGACACGGTGCACCTGCTCAGCCCCTCGCTTATCGTAGCGTCTTCCACCGAGGCCTCTAGGACAGGAATATAGGCCTCTCTTAGCGGCCTCTACTCCTAAATTAACGAAAATCTCCGGTTGACAATCAGGGGGGGCATGGGGATAACACCTACAATACTCGTCCATCCAGGAGCAACATACGAGCATATGATCTTATGCTCAATTGCTAGTGCATAGGGAATCCCGAAGGGGTCTGTATAGACTTTCCTTAGACTTAATGCAACGGCGTCAATATCTGGATGCTTTACTAGCCGTGATCTAATAAAGACCCCTACCTACAGTGGCTCGCCTGGAAGCTAAAGTCTCCGGACCCCTACTACCTGTCGTTCTACGACGAAACACTTGAGCCTAGAGCGCCGAGCCTGCCGCTCCATAGGCTTTTCAGGAGCATAGGTGTGATTGTCTCAAGGAGCGGGTGGGATAGCAAGGCTAGCTTCCTCGGGTTTAAGGCTGAAAAGACCACGGCTAACCGCTCGTACCTAGACATAAACTCCTTTGTGTTTTACGCCTATGGGAGGCGGCTCATAAAGGATCTAGGATCCTGGCCCTATACTCCTAATGGAGGACTAGGCTTTTTCGACACTAAAGGGCGGAGATGGTGCTACGAAGCCAACTCGACACTGGGACATAATATACTACTAGTGGACGGAAGGGGACAGAACTATGGGGGACAACTGCTATGGAGCCATAGTTAGGGCAGAGTTTAGCGACAAAATAGACATAATCGTGGGCGACGGACGGAGGGCTTACGCTGGCCTGTTGAGGAAAATTTATAGGTGGATCGTATTCGTCAAGCCGAGAACCCTCATAGTTGTCGACGATGTGGAGTCAGAAGAGCCGAGGAAATTCGAGATCCTGCTCCACCCCGATGGCGAGCTGAAGGAAGAAGAGCAAGGGTTCACTATAGTGAACGGGGAAGCAGCACTTCAGATCTTGTTCTTAAGGTCGGGCCCTGAGGAGCCTAGAGTATGCCATAGACTCAGTAGAAGCTACTATGAAGCGAGAGGAGCCCTACTGCACAGGTAAACGAATACGTATCAGTAGCTCCACTACTTAAGACCAAGCAATACACCTTTGTAACAATCTTACACGCATATAAGGTAGGAGAGGAGCCCAAGATAGAGGCTGAACTTGCGAGGAAGTCAAGCGACGAGGTCGACGTGAAAATTAGAGTGGAAATAGAACTTGAACTTCAACTAGATTTGAGGAACTTAAGCTATAGCCTCAGTGAAGGGGACAAGAGATAGGGCTTAATCTATGATAAGGTAGCCCGTCATATGGTACAGAAACAGTTTAAAGAGACCACAAGTCAACCTCTTCGTTGCAGCCTCTTCCAAGCGATGGAGCAAAATCTCAAAAAAGGATGGAAAAGCCGCCGCTCAAGTCGACCTCAAACACATATACTCAAAACATCCAAGTCGTCCTGTTCTCGAATAGCTTAGACATATGTTCACTGACAAGCCTGAGAAACCATTTCACCCTTTGAAATTTCCGCGAGACTCAACAGGCGGGAAACCCGAACAACCATCAATAAAAACGAAAAACCGCATGAAAATGAAAAAATCACGCCGGTACTCTTCGGATTACAAACCTAGACCATAACCACCTTATTCGGAGAAAATTGCTGTATGGCGCTCACAAGCTTATCGAGAGTTTCCGAAGCCACCACCCTAATCTTGACAGCCTTGCCATAGAGAGGGTAGATCTTAATATGACCACCACTAATCAGGCCGGGTTTCTTAGCTTCAACCATTCTTACATGCTCCCAGAAAAACTCGAAGCTCTTCTTCTTGGTATTCAAGTCTCGGAGAAGCTTCTCCTGCCTTTCACGGTCAATCGCTTCCTTCGTTGCAGCCAAAGCATCGAAAATTGGAGCCGCCATAAGCAAAGCCCTCTTACGCGACTTAATCCCAGCAATCCGACGGTTAGTAACGTAAACATAGTAAGGTTCAAGGTACTCGTAGAAAACAACTGTCTCTTCGCTAGCCGCAGGCGGATAGGCAGCGGCTCCATACTGAACAGTAGGCTGAGGTGGTGGAGGAGAGGGTGGAGGCGGCGGGCCCTGCGGAGGCGAAACCGCAGGTGCAGAAGGCTACGGAGGCTGTGGTGAAGGAGTTGTAGCTTCACTGCGACTACGCTCCTCGTGTACCAGCGGCTTACCGCAGGAAGGACAATAACGTCAGTGGGACTCTACC
>Ga0190367_1001053_pt1 | contig 17186 bp, 12 predicted proteins | sample 4872181011_MG_FD_171838 | JGI IMG/M metagenome (GOLD analysis project Ga0190367, IMG submission 171838) | Hydrothermal vent microbial mat bacterial communities from Southern Trench, Guaymas Basin, Mexico - 4872-18-10-11_MG | ecosystem: Environmental > Aquatic > Marine > Hydrothermal vents >...
CTTCAGCTCGATGTAGCCGCCCTCGGTCAGCACCGTTATGGCCTCGCCGGGCTCCGGGAAGCGGTGGTCGTAGGGGCCCCAGAGGAATATGGCATCGGCCCCCACCTCCTTGAGCGCCGGGAGGGCCTGCTCGACCTCAGACCAGCTCGGCTTGTGGACGCCAAATGTAGGGTTTTCAACGAATGGGATGGCCACCATGACCAGCACATCTCCCCTGGCGGGTGCCCCCTCGTGGGGCGGGGCGGCCGTCAGCATTACGCAGGACAAGGCGGCGAGGACGGCAAAGCCCGCAGAAATAATGGCTAATAGGCCCCTCCTGCTCAGGGCGTCCTCACCTCGCTACGCACGGCCTCCCAGAGCACGAGGAAGTCGGCCGTGAAGTCTGGCCACACGAGCGTCATGGGCGTCGGGCAAGCTGGGCCCCGTATCTCATCGGGCAGGGGGCCTCCCGTCCTCTCAACACCCAAGAACCCGCACAGGTTCCTTATGAAGCGTATGACGGCCGACAGCTCGTCGATGGACCTGTCCAAGAGCTGGAGGCCGAGCCTCGGGAACCAGGCGATCACCCTCCCCTTGCGCACGACGGCCGCCAGGTCAGGGTGCCCCTCCACGGTCGCGAGCACCTTGAAGCTCTCTGCCTCGTAGTCGAACTTAGGGATGAAGTAGACGCTAAAATTGCTCTGGATATCGCCTTCAAGCCCTCCCAGGCCCACGAGGAGGGGGTCCTCGGTGCTCTCGAAGCGCCACGAGTATCGAATGAACTGGACATCCGCTATCTCGGAGCTCACCCCGAGGAGCTCCCTCAGGGGGCCGAGGTGATTAGCGCCGTGCCAGTCGTAGAGGCCCGTGCGCCCCACGATGAAGAGCCCGCCGCCGGATGCCACGTAATCGGCCAGTATGTCCACGAGCTCCTTCCTCATGCGGAAGAGGTCGCACAGCACGACGGCCTTGTATCGGCTGAGGACCTCGGGCCCCTCCAGCACCTCGTCAACGGCTAGCACGTCCGGGTCGTAGCCCGCCAGCCTGAAGATGAACATCGTGGCCATGGCCTCGATAGGCCTTAGGCCTGAGCCTGCGAGGAGGGGGTAGTATTCGAAGAAGCAGAGCCTCGGGTCGTCTATTATGGCTATGTCAGCGCCCTCCGTGCGCCCCTCTGGCGTGGAGCGGAAGGTCTGGATGAACAGCTCTATTTGCTCGTCCGTGAACTCCGGCTGAAGCTCCTCGTAGGGCGGGGGGCCGGGCATGGGCACGTGCCCTCCCCAGATGGCCAGACCAGTGCCGGTCAGCCTGGCCATCCTAGCTACCAGCTCTATATACTCCGGGTGGGCATCGTAATCGACGCCCGGCCTGCCCTCCCACTTTATGAAGGCTGCCTTCCCCCTCTGCTCGAAATACTTCAGGAAGAACGGGTAGCCGAACGTCGATATCGCCATCGCTGTGCCACCGTGCAGGCCGGGGTTCACATACACCACGTCCACCGGCGATTTCACGTAGGACCAGTAATCTATGTTGAGCGGCACCACGCCAGCAGTGGGGCCCGTGAAGGGCGTGCCCGGCGTCTGGATGAGTATGTGGTCCGGGTCGAGGCTCTTATAGAGGTTGGCGAAATAAAGCATGCAGCTCACCTTCTCTTGGAGCCTGAACTCGCACCAGTCCAGCCAGGCCTGGCGTAGGTCGCCAGGCCCGTTCAGGTAGAGCGCCCACTCGGTAGTGTTTGCGGGCCGCGGCATGGGGAGAGGCGGCGTTGCGTTATCGAAGTCCACAGTTAGGTCGCCCCAGGCAGCCCTCAGGGCGTCTGTATCGTTGTTATAGCGCTCCCTGAGCCACTCCCTGAAGCGCTCGATGGCGCAGGGCGAGTAATCGTATATGCCCCACGATGCGTAGTAGGCCGGGCCAGGGTAGTTGTCCTCGACCGTCCAACCGAAGGATAGCCCCCAGCCCAGGAGTGCCGGGTGGCGCTTGTAGCGGGCCACGAGGGCCTTGATGACTTGGCTGGCATACTTGATGAGTGCTGGCGAGTTAAAGGTGGGCATGTATGATAAAGTCCCCGTGCCGTTCGTCTGGAGCTGGTCGGGGAACGCCTTCACCCACCATATCGGCGGCGTGAAGTAGTGGAAATCAATTATCAGGTAGACGCCCTTCGAGGCCGCGTAGTCCAGGAGTTCGTCGAGCACCTCCCACCTTATCCAATCTGATGCGTTCTCCGGCAAGGGGAAATCGGGGAGGAGCTCTATGGCGTCCCTTAGGCGCCCCTCATGCGCTAGCGTCTTCAGCGTGGTGAGCATGCCGGGGTTCTCCTTGAAGAAGTTGACCGTGACCTCGTCGAGGAACACCCACTCGAGGCGGACACGGCAGAACAGCAGGCCGTAGCGGGATGCCTTGTCTATATACTCGATGGTCTCGTTCGTGGGGAAGAGGCCGAGGATATCGACCGGCTCGCCATCTATGAACAGCTTAGCGTTCCCGTCCACCACGCGCACGTAGCTGGTGATGGGCTCCGTCAAGGGGTGCGCGGGCGACGACGACCCTTCCTCGCCTTTAAGCCATGGCCAGGCCCACAGCAGGATGCTCAGAACGGCCGCTGAGGCGATCGCTAAGGCCACCACGACCGCTAAGACCTTCCTGTCCACGCTAACCCACCTGCCCTCGGGCGGAGACCTGGGCTAGCCGCCAACCTCGCATCTGCCAATTCGATGCCCAGCCCCAAGCCGCTCTCGGAAGCTGCTCCGACCTCAGAGCCCGAACTCACGACCCTGGTGAACTCGCCTATGCCCATGGCCCCTGAGACCTCTATGACCTCATCTCCGAGGCTCACCGTGCCCGTCCAGTTTATGAGCGCCCTGCCCCATGTGTGCTTGGCCCCTGGGTCCCACCAGGTGCCCGTGTTCACGCCCCAGCCCCTAGGTGGCCAGTAGGCCACTACATCGCCCGTTAGGTCTACGTAGCCGTCTTCAAATGGGCCGTAGAGCCTGAAACCTTCTGGCTGGAGAGGGTTGCCGAGACTCTCCAGAGTGAACCCGTTGAACGTGAAGCTGAGGCCCCTGGAGGGGAAGTTAACCCGGCCCTGGTGCTGGAACTTTGGGAAGTCCGCTGGCGTTGGGTTATCGCTGTGCGATATCATGATGTAGAACTCATCGTGGAACACCACCATACAGGAGAAAGCCAGGACGCCGCCCGTGGGGCCCCTCATCGGTCCTGCTTCGGCTGCCGAGCCACCGTAGTAGATGCGGTGCACGGCCCTATCGAAGAGGAAGTGGCCCCTGAAGGTGTAGGTTCCCTCGCCTGGCACCGTGAGGTTGGCCTCGAACCTGCCCGAGACCCAGAAGCCACCCCAGATGTCTACGTCCTTGACCCTGCTGTAGGCGCCGTGGACTATGTAGGGCCCCTCCATGGGCCCCATCCAGAACGGCACGCCGAGCGCCTGGCCCACGAAGTAGAGCTCCAGGCCCTCTCCCTCGGGCGTGCCAGCTGGCGGCCTTATGATGTGAATCCACCTGCGCCCCTCCACATCATAGGAAATGCCCTCTGCATAGCCGCCTGGGCTCTTGACATAAACCGTCGGGTATGGCAGGTCAGCCTCGGGCATCCCATCGGGCCGGTAATACATGCCTCCTTTAAAGGTCGGTACATCGCGTAGGTATTCGCCATCTATGCATATCCTAGGCCTGAAGCCGCCCTCGCCCGTGAAAGGGAGGCGGCCCTGGTAGAAGAGCGTGTGCTCGCCGTCCTCCGTCCAGCCAACGGCCACGAGTATGAAACATGACTGCTTCCACCTCGGGTCAGATGTATACGTGAGCAGGCCGCTTGGGTCGAGCTCGTAGGTGATGCCCACGGGCACGAAATCTCCCGCATCGGGCTGCCTCGTGATGTAGGTGTTCGGCTCCTCCGTTATGGACCACGAGGGGGAGGGCCTCTCCCCCGGCTGGCTTGTCCAGGCCCAGGTCAGGTAGCCCAGCACGCCAGCCAAGGCTAAGGCCAGAACCACCACGATTAAGAGGGATTTCCTGCTCATTCCCATCACCGCTCCAAGACTTAACTGCATCTTTTTATGCTTACTGAACGAGGCGTCTAGACCTCCCGTCCACCAAGGATAGAAAATCTCGACTAACCGTGTAATTCGCGGCTCTGTCGACTTCTCTTAAGAAGTCCTCAGAAGCCGTATGCCCGCCGTTGGGCGAGACGCAGGCCGTCTCTTCCCCTCCCACGTAGATCTCCACCTCATCAAAATAGGCTACCGCTTCGTAGTTCAAATAATTTGAGATGCCAAAATAGTAGGCCCCAAAGGAAAAGCCATATATCATGTGATCGGTCCAGGCTGTGAGCGGAAGCTTCCATTCATTCATCCTGCTATCAACGTATAGCCTAAAGACCATTCCATCAGCATCTCCGAACCTGCTGAAATCCGCTATCAATTCTGCTCTATACCACTTATTGCAATCGAGGGTAAACCCGCCGTCCAGAGAGGCGTAGCTTATTCGTCCTCCGGTTGTCCCGTAGCCTACTCCATACTTGATGAGCCCCTCACGGTTAAAACCTACTATGGCTATATACCATTTGCCATTTTCACGGTCGTAGAGGTCTACATCTAGCCATATACCTGCATCAAACTCTCCAAAATGTCCTTCAGGAAGGTAAAAATAAACCGATATCTTCTTCAGAGGGTTATCCCAATGGGTGAAATCCGGGGCGACCAAAACACTTCTTACATTCTTGCCGGGTTGAGGGATTGTCCATAATTTTGTGCTCCTATTCCCCGAAAGGGAAAGTTCCGCAGTAGTCTGGGCATGCTGACCCGGCTTTTCCAAATGCCATTCGTATTCAGGATGTGCGTTCTTGTCTTGCCAGTTCTCCGGAAAATCAAATATCTTTTCATACTCAAAACCGTCCTTCTTTAAGAGAAGCCACCTTCGGCCCTCGATTTTCCTCGCATAGAAATTGTCGAGATATACTTCCTGGCGTCCTCTATCATTAAAGCTAACCAGCCCGGCATAGAAGTTAAAGGCTTTATATCCTATATAAGCAGGGTTATAATATCCAACCCATACATCACCCTCGAAAACCCTCACTGCCCCAGATGGTGATTCGTATCTGATTGAAAACTTTTTCTTGCTTCCTGTGATGTTAAAGGTTATCCAAAGTTTAAACCAGCTGTCGTATTCAAACTCGACCTGACCTACTTTTGTCCAACCCTTTGGATTTGGCACTAGAACTGAGCCGTCCCTTGCATCTACTGCCGCATAAGCGAAATACCGGATGGTCCACGACGGATGATATTCCATGCCTATGATGACTAATGGGTCTTTACCTGTAGGGACGTAGAACCAGGCCCCAACGTCATATACGCCCTCTTTTATGCTGGATTGCCTTCGAACATAATGAGCAACAGCAGCAAATACCTCCTTATAGCCCTGAGGAACTTCATGTGAAATTATTTTTGCGCTCTTCTCTCCTTCATAAGCCATCTCGGAGGTTATATTCGCATCTCCCATATCTGGGGCAAGCTTATATTTTCTCGCAGCATCTGTAATTCCTACTTCTAACCAGTTTTCCTCTTCAACCCAACAATTTCCCCGCAAAATGCAGTCCTCAACGGCCTTCCTCAGTTCTGTGGCGGTTGTCTTCCTAAAATTTTCCACGCTTTCAAATCCGTTCCTCCAATTTACATACTGACTCTGATTAGCTATATTAGCTTCCTCACAGCCTATTTTATGAAAGCGCTCAGATGTGAAAAATAGGCTCACGGCATGATGAAAGTAGAACACAGCCCACAACATAATTAAAGTGATAATTCCCGTGGGGATAGCGATTTTTAACATTTTACTCCTCGACACAGCCCCCGTGATGACGGTGGTTTTTCCCAGTCTTCTTATCACCCTTCTTATCACCTGATTGCAGATAGCAAGAAGTGAAGTATTTTAAAACTTTTTTCGATAAAGACGAGACACGTGAGGGCCTCATATCGCTTAGCAAAGCAGCCGAGGCGACCGGCCTATTATTAAATAGGCGAACTCTGAGGCGGACTTTAAGGCAGAGAGTTCGTCATCAAGGCAGGGGCCCTTACGGAAAGGATATCGTGAGGGGCTCAAGCCCCAGGGCACGGTAAGCCCTCCTGATGCCTTCTGTGGGCTCCTCACGGCCTACGTAGTGGATTCCCTCCGGCAGACCCCCGATGGCCCTAGGGCGGACGTGCTCGAATACGGCTTCTCTCAGGCGGCCCCCGAGGGCCTCGGCCCCCTCAGCCGCCACTATGGCCTTGAAGCGAACGCCGGGCCTGGCGGTGAAATCCCCAAGGGGGCCCTGAGCCCTCCCCCTCGATAGGCATTCTTCAACGCTCCTCACGATCCCCCGGGCGAAGGTGCTTATATGGACGTAGAAGCCTTCCTTGGGCCACCTAGAGCTCATGACGAGCGTGTAGACGCCCTTCTCCGGTAGCTCGGCCTTCCTCTCAGCCCAAGAAGCCCAGAGCCCGAGTTCGGCCAGCACTTCCGAGGCCATCTCCAGCCAGAAGGGGTCCTTAGTGGCGTGCTCCAGCGGCCTGAGGCTCGACCTTCCCTCCTCGGCGGACCTGAGGGCTTCTGGGGTGTTCCCCTGAATGGCGTGGTATCTTGCCCTGGAGAGGTGTATCAGGGCCTCTAGGAGGGCTGGGAAAGCCCTGTTGAAGGCCCTAGGTTGGCCTCTCACGAGGAGCTCCTTTGGCTTGAGCCACATAGAGCGGAACTCCCCTTCGTCCTTGACCTGAACGATCTCAACAAATACGGAGGCCGAGCTTGAGGGCAGGTAAGGCCCCCTCGGCCCCCTCAAGACCGCGAGGCTGACCAGGCGCCCGTAGAGGACCGGTTCTAGGAAGGCCCTGGGGTCATAGGTTATGTTCAAGGAGCCTTTAAGGCCCGCCCTCAGCATGCCATATAGCCTGGTGGACCTGAAGGCCCTGGCCCAGAGCAAGTCGCTCGAGAGCTTGACGCCCAGCGGCTGGACGTGGACCTTACCGTCCACTTCGAGGGCCAATACGACCTCGGAGACCGTCAGCTCGGAGAAGCCCAGCTCGGCCAGGGATGTCATGTGGACCCGCTCCTCTTAAGGTCCCCCGGCCTGATAAGGGCTTGGTCCCGGCCTTGGTGGACTACCGGTCCTGGGAGCCCTGGTATGAGGCCATAAGGCGTGCCTTCGGCTACAGCCTGGAGGAGGATGAGAGGGCGGCCCGCATACTAGACGGCCTGCTGTCCGGCTTCAATATCCAAGAGGCCCTCATGAGGGCGGAAGAGCTGCTCAAGGGCAGGACCGTCCTGGTCTTCGGTGCTGGGCCCAACCTGGAATGGCACCTGAAGCTGGTCAAGGAGGCCCTCAAGGGCCTTGGCGGAGCCGATATAGCGCTCGCATCAGCAGATGGAGCTACGGCAGCGCTCTTAGAGGCAGGCCTGAGGCCAGATATCATAACTACCGATTTGGACGGTGATGTAAATGCCATCCTGGAGGCCAATAGGGCGGGCTCCTTGGTAGTCGTCCACGCGCACGGGGATAACATAAGAGCTCTCCTAGAGCACGTGAGGTCCTTCAGGAGCGGCCTCCTGCTCGGGACATGCCAGACGAGGCCCGTTGGGCGTGTCTTCAACTTCGGCGGCTTCACGGACGGGGATAGGGCCGTCTTCATGGCCTTCCACCTCGGGGCCCGCAGGGTCCTACTAGCGGGGTGGTATTTCGGGGGCCTCATCGGGCGTTTCTCAAAGCCCTGGCTCCGAGGGCACGTGAGGGCTGGTGAGGTCAAGAGCATGAAATTGGATTTCGCCAGGAAGCTCCTCTCTTGGCTCGCCAGCCTTCACCCGGGCCGGGTGTTCGTCCTTGAGGAAGAGGTGCCAAGCGCGGAGACCATAGGGCCCGGGGAGCTGGCCTCCTTCCTGAGGGGTGGGGGGAACTGAGGAGGCTCCTCTGGTGTATAACGGGCGCTGGCTACAGGATGAGGGCCGTCTTCAACGTCATGTCGGGCCTGAAGGCCCAGCTGGGCCTGAGGATAACCACCGTCCTCTCCAGGGCTGGCCGGGAGGTGGCGAGGCTCTACGGCGTGCTGGACCGCCTCAGGGCCATCTCGCCGGGCGGCTATTATGAGGAGCTGGTGGTTGAGGACCCGCTGAGGCCGGTGAGCAGGATACCTGGCCGCGTCATGACGGGCTCTTACGATGCCGTGGCCATAGCGCCTGCGACGGCCAACACAGTGGCCAAGATGGCCCACGGCATAGCGGACACGCTCGCCACACAGGCCTTCTCCATGGCCGGGAAATCCGGGACGCCCGTCGTGGTCCTGCCGTCAGACCACTCGGAGACCGTGGAGGCCGAGCTGCCCTGCACGGTTGACCCAGAGGCCTGCAAGGCCTGCCAGGAATGCCAGCCGGAGCTCTCCTGCCCCCAGGGGGCCATCTATAGGCTTGGGGATGGGACGGCCCGAATAGACCTAGCCCTCTGCCGGGGCTGCGAGGCCTGCGTCCCCCTCTGCCCGCACGGGGCCATATCCTGTTGGCGCAAGGCCGTTCTGAGGTGCCGCGAGCTTGACCTAACGAACGTGAGGGCCCTAGAGGCCATGCCGGGCGTCTACGTCGTCAGGAGCGAGGACGAGCTTTATGAGGTCCTGAGGAGGCTGCTGTCGGGTTGAAGCTCCTCCTCATCACGGGGCAGTTGGCCTTAAGGGACGTGGAGGCTGAGGCAGAGCGCATAGAACGCCAGCTCGGCCACCGAGCAGACGTCCTCGTTCTGGGCGTGAAGGTCGCATCCCTAATGACCGTGAGCTGGCTGGAGGAGGCCTTAAAACCCTACTCGGGCCTCATGAGGTCATACGACCTAGCCATACTGCCCGGCTACACGCACGGGGACGCCTCAGAGCTGACCAGCTCCTACGGCATACCCTTCGTGAAGGGGACCAAGCACATAAAGGACCTGTTTTTCGCCCTCAGAACACTAGGTCCTCAAGGCCTCTCGCCGGATAAGCCCGCGGACGCGCTGCTTGAGGAGGCCCTGGACCCGGAAGGTAAGCTGGCCGAGGCCGAGAGAGCCATGGGGGACTTCGTGCGGATAGGAGATGTCAAGCTGCCCATAAGGCCTCCTCCCATGAGGTTGGTCAGTGAGGTCTATCTCGGGCCCGGGATGGCTTTGGAGGGCCTTTTGGAGGAGTGCCGTCTGAGGGCCGAGGCAGGGGCCGATTTGGTGTGCGTGGGCTTCAGGGACCCCAGCTCCATAGACCTCGGGGAGCTCAGGACCGTCATCAGGGCCCTTAAGGACGAGCTGGGCACGCTGGCCATAGATGATCCCATGCCAAGCCACATAAGGGAGGCGGTTCGGCAGGGAGCAGACCTCATCTTGAGCGTATCCACGGAAAACGTAGATGCGGTCGCAAGACACGTGGAGCCCGAGACAGCCTACGTCTTAGTCGCACCGCCTGGCCTGAGCCCCAGCGAGAAGCTAAAGGCCCTGAGGCGTCTGTCGGAGGAGCTGGAGGCAAGGGGAGCCGAGAAGCTCATATTGGACCCCCTGCTGGAGCCCCCCATTGAGTCCGGCTTCTTCAGGAGCCTAACGGCCTATGATTTAGTCGCCAGGGAGCTGCCCGGCAAACCCATGATGATGGGGTTCTGCAACGTCTCGGAGCTCCTAGATGCCGATAGCCCGGGGGTCAACGCCCTCCTAGCCTGCCTTGCTGCTGAGCTGGGCGTAAGCCTCGTCCTCACCACCGAGGAAAGCCCGAAGACGCGCCGATCAACATACGAGGCGGGCGTGGCCCTGAAAATGGCCTCCCTGGCCCTCCTGGAGCACAAGACGCCTAAGGACCTAGGCCTAGACCTGCTGGTGCTGAAGGACAAGGTCGATAAGACCGTCCGGCTCGGGCCTGAGCTGCTCAAGGGGGCCGCTGAGGTGAGCTGTGGGCCTGCCGGAGGGCTGGCCTACAAGCCCGACCCCGTGGGCTTCTTCAGGATAACGGTTGACGAGGCCTCCAGCTCCATAATGGCCCTCTACGAGGGCCGGAGGGGCAAGGTGCTGCTGAGGGGGCCCGATGCGGCCTCCGTGGTCAGGTGCGTGCTCGACATGGGCTTGGCAAGCACGCCCGAGCATGTGGCATATCTGGCCCGCGAGCTTACCAAGGCCGAGCTGGCCTTGAGGGTGGGGAAGAGCTATGTCCAAGACGAGCCGCTGTTCTAGGGCCTTGATGGCCGAGGTGGACACGGGCTCAAGGCTCCACTTCGGCTTCTACAGGACCACGGGAGGCCGATTCTTATTCGCCAGCATAGGTGTGGCCATAAAGGAGCCATCCTTCAAGGCCCTGGTAAGGACGTGTGAGGGCCTTGAGGTCTCCGGCCAAGCTATAGGCCGTGTCTCCTCCCTGGCGGAGGAGGTGATAAGGGCCCTCGGGGTCCCGGGGGCAAGGATAGAAGTCCTCTCCTCGATACCAGCTCACGTGGGCCTCGGCTCAACGACCCAGATTAAGCTCGGCATAGCGTATGCCCTGAACGCCCTCTACGGGCTCGGGAAATCCGTCCGGGAGCTGGCTTTTTTGGTTGGCCGTGGGGGGTTCTCGGGCATAGGGACGTTGGCCTTTGAGGCCGGGGGCCTCATCGTGGACACGGGCCGCAGGGGAGAACTCAGGGGCCCCGGGGACCTGCCCAAGGCCCTGGTGAGGCTGGACGTGCCAGAGGATTGGCGCTTCTTGCTCTTGGTCAGGGAGGGCATGAGGGGGCTCAGCGAAGAGGCCGAGAGGGGCCTGCTGCTGGGCTTAGAGCCCATGCCAGATGGCATAAGGGGCCGCATCTGCTCCCTGCTGTTGGACGCCCTCCTGCCGTCCGTGCTCTGGGGCGATATAGAGGCCTTCGGGCGTGCTCTCACGGAGATACAGGAGCTCGTGGGCCGTTATTTCAGCCCTTACCAGGGCGGGGTCTTCGCGGATGAGGCAGCCGAGGAGCTGAGGTCCTTCCTGCTGAGCAAGGGCGCCTACGGGGTCGGCCAGAGCAGCTGGGGCCCGACCTTATACGCCTTAACGACAGCCCGGGAGTGCCAGGCCCTGGAAAGGGCCGTGAGGGCCTTCCTAGCCGAATCAGGCCTGAAATACGAGGTCCTGGTGGTGGAGCCGAGGAACGAGGGGGCCAGGCTAGAGGTCCGCTCACTCTGATGGAGATGCCTCCGACAGGAGTTCCTCAAGCGTGGCCTCCCGGCAGGCGTAGGCGTTATATGGGTGTATGCTCTCGTAGCTCTCCACCTCGACCTTTATGCGTGCGTCGGGCGGGAAGCCGCGCTCGACCAGATACCTCGATATGGCGTCTAGAGCGTGCCTGACCACGTCCTCTATGAACCTGGGCTTCTCGAAGCCCTCCTTGACGACCTTGTACTCATCATCACGCTTCAGGAGGCCCACGACGGGCGCGGAGAAGGCATTCACGAGCAGCTCGGCCAGCTCGTTTATCATAGGAGCCTTGTCCGTGTTCCTCAGCGTTATGGTGGCCGTGAGCCTGGCCCTCTGGGTGTGGCTTGGGCTCTTGTGCAGCTCCGTCCCCTCCCTCAGGCTGAACGTCATCTGGGCGCAGGGGCACACGGTCAGGCCGAGGAGCGAGATGGATAGCTCCCTCATCTCCTCGCCATTCCTCGACTTGACGACCCTTATGACCACGTCCACGGGCTCCGAGAAGCCTTTCCTAGGCCCCACGTCGAAGAAGTAAGCCGTCCTGGCTACTACCTCGACCTTCTGCGTGTAATCGTGCTTCTTAAGCAGCTTCTCCGCTGCCTCGGCCAGCAGGCCCTCAACTGTCGTGGGGTGCTCTTTCAGCCTGGCCTCGTAGATGACCTCGGCGAAGGCCTCTATGTTCCTCGACATGTGGACGCCGCGCTTGTCGGGCGGTAGCTCAACGTAGGCGTCCACCTCGGCCTCGTAGACGAGCGTCCCCCAAGGGCTCCTTATCGGGAACCTAGTCCTTATGCCCCTGACGCCCACCCTGTCTATCCTCAGCTTGACGCCCGGCTCAGCGTCCTTTATGTCGGCTGGCCCAGCCTCGGCCGTATCGCCCACCTCCCGGCAAGAACTCGCGAGGGAATTTAATATGTTCGCACGTCAGCCGGAGGCCGCCTCGGCATACTTGCCCGGCCCCTCCCAGATCCTCACCTTCACCGGCAGGCCCAGGGCATCGCGTAGCTCGTCGGCCAGCTGGATGGCCATATACTCGGTCGTGGCGGCAGGACCCCTTATGACCTTGAGCTTGAGGCCGAATGGCCCCTCAAGCTTCAGCTTAGCCACATCACGCTCAGGCACTATGAGGGCGTGGTCCCAGGAGGACAGGACGCTCTTGACCTTCTCTTTCAGGTCCCTGAAGTCCATCACCATGCCATCCTCGCCCGGGACGCCTTCTATTTCCACGTCAACCGCGAAGGTGTGGCCGTGCAGGTCCTCGCATTTCCCTCCCGAGGGTGTGTAATGGGCTGCGTCAAACGTAAGACCCGTCAGCCCTATCCTGACCTTCCTCAAGCCCCACCACCGTAGACCAGCCTGGCCCTGATGCCATACCTCTCCAGCACGTCGCGCCAGCCCCCCATAAGGACGTAATCCAATACCGTGCCCTTAGCACCCCTTATGCCCACGTGCTCCACGAGCTCCTCGTAGCGGCCGCCCATGAGGCCATCCCCTATGACGGCCTCCCCCTGTGCTGGCGCCTTGGCCTTGGCGCCAAAGCCCACCAGCTTCCTGACGGGGGCTATTGACGATAGCCTGTGCTCCATCTCAGCTCTCACCTCGGGCACCTCGGTCAGCCGGCCCGAAAGGACTATCTCAACTGGCTCGGGCACTGAGGCCGTCAGGGCTCTTGCGAACTTCTCCACCTCCTCGAAGAAGAGCTCCCAGGCATCCCTGGCCCTCTCGTCCTCCCGGGCCCTGGAAGGCCATTCCTCCGGCCTGAGGCCCCTGTCGCCAGCTATGTCTATGACGCCCCCCTCGAAGAGCCTTATCTTCGGGAAGCCCCCGTATAGGTAGGCTACCTCGCCATCCATCCTCCCGTGGCTCATGTAGCCTAGGGCGCCCTGGCTGCCCCCCATGCCATCTACTATGCGGCCCCCCCTCACGGCCACGAGGCTCGTGTAGGCACCGCCAGCCTCGACCACGATGAGGTCGACTTCATCGTAGCTGAGCCCGTGGACCTCCGAGCACTCCTGGATGGCCAGGACCGCGACGGCCAGCTTGTCCGCGGTCCCCATGTCTATCCGGTTCAGCTTCCTATACCTGGGCACGGTGGGCATCTGTATCACGGACGGTATGAACACCATGGGCATCCTCCTGCGGCCAGCCCTACGGGCCATCTCGACAAGGCCCTCTAGGACCGGTATGCCCTTGTCCTCAGGCTTCCTGAGGACTAGCAAGAACAGGTCTTCCTCCGTCAGCTCGTGGGCCCACTTCAGGGGCAGGCCGTAGCCCGATGGCCCCACCACTATGTCCGGCTCCGCCCCCTCCAGCAGGTCAAGCAGGATGTCCGGGTCCCTGGCCACCTCCTCGCTCGGGATGTCCTCGTCCAAGAATGGCCTCCCGTCCTCAAGGCCGAAGACGCTGAAGCTCCGGGTCCCCGGGTCGATCCCCACGCTCCTGACCAAGCCCATCCACCTCGGCCCGCCAGGGCAGGCAGACATCTTAAGGCTCACGGGGCTGAAGGCCAGTCCGCCTTAAAGGCGGCCGTTTACGCGCCGGTCGGCCAGTAGGCCCAGTAGGGGTAGGGCATTCTGGCCTTCCTCCTCCGCCTGCTCAGTGCCAAGACGGCGGCCACGAGGGCCAGCAGGACGGCGCCTCCTATCGCCAGGTCGCGGAGCTCCGGGAGGCCGGATGGCGGCCAAGACGGGATGAGGCCACCCCCGGCCACCTGGTAGGTGCGCTCCTCCGTCTCGGCCCAGTTGCCCACGTTGTCCCTGGCCCTCACCTTGAAGCTCACCTTTGCCCCGCCGGGCTGGCCCGGTATGCTGGCCTGCCAGGCGCCCTCCTGGCGCGTCATGTTGATGTTCTCCCAGGCCCCCTCGCCCACGCGGTAGCAGAGCAGCACCTCGGCCACGCCGCTCAGCCCGTCCTCAACACGGGCCCTCACCTGGACGGGCTCATCTGGCCCGGGCTCCTCCGGGCTCACGGCCAAGAGCTCTATGTCAGGGGGCGTGTTGTCTATCAGGACGGTGCTGTTCTCCCGCGCGGACCAGAGGAACCTGTCATAGGCCACCACCTGGAGCTCGTAGTAGCCATCTGGCATGCCCGTGCTGTCCCAGACGAGCTCGTAGGGGGGCTCGTAGTCCACGCACACGAGCGTGCCGTTCGCGTAGAGCTCCACCCTCTCCATGCCCACGCCCTCATCCGTGGCGTTCACGCGCACCGTGATGTTCCCGGACAGAAAGGCGCCCGCGGGGGGCCAGGACGCCTCTAGGCTGGGGGGCGTGGTGTCGGGCGTGACGGCTGGCTCCGTGAGCCAGGGCTCGAAGAGGAGCGGCTCCCCGAAGACCTCCTCCGGGCTGTAGGGGTCCCTGCCCAGGCCGAGGAACTTGACCTCAGGCCCCTCCGTGCTCGCCCACCAGTTGTAGGTGGCGTTCACGTAAGAGCTGTTCTCGTGGTTGATGATGCCGTAGTAGACGTTGGAGTAGATATCGCAGAAGTGCACCTCCACCGTGGAGTCGCTAGCCATGATGCCGTCTCCCTGGTTGTCGTGGATGGTGCACCACAGGACCTCCACGTCCGATAGAGCGCACCTCACCCCGTTGTCGCGGTTCTCGGCCATCTCGCACCAGCGCAAGACCAGGCGAGAGTAGCCGCAGCTGACGCCCGACCAGCCGTTTCCGTTGAGCGTCGTGTTGACCAGTTCGGCATCGCAGTATTTGAAGCCGAAGCCGGTAGCTAGGTTGTAGCTCAGCTCGCAGCCGGAGATGAGGACAGAGCAGTTCTCGCACCACATGCCGTAGAGGCCGTTATCCCTCAGGGAGCAGCTCCTGAGGAGCACGGCATTCGTGAACTCGCACTCCACGCCCGAGCGCACGCTCCCCGTGATGGTGCAGTTCTCCAGCTCAAGGGACGCGCACTCGCTGCAGAACACGCCGTTCCCGCCAGAGCGCACGATGGCGCAGTCCCTCGCCTCCACAGAGGAGCCAGCGGAGGCCTGGATGGCGCCTTCTGCGCAGCCCTCAAGGCGGCAGCCAACTAGGGCTACCCGCGAGTATTTACAGCAGACGCCCGTCCCACCACTCGTGATATAGCAGCCGAGGAGCTCCACGCCCGAGCAGTGGGCGCTGTAGATGCCGTAGAAGTGGCCGGACAGGCTGGAGGAGCGCAAGGTGATGTCCGTGCACCAGGCCACGAGGACGGGTATGTCCGTGCGGGAGATGTCCAGGCCCTCGACCAGCACGTCGGAGCAGCCTGCCAGGATGACGCAGCCCGCACCCGTTATGGTGCAGCCGCTCGCGTTCACCAGGTAGCAGAGGGGCCTGCCGTTCACGCGGTTGCCCGTGAAATCGTATTTGCCGTATTCCTCCGGGCTGCTGGCGTAGATGTAGATGCCATCGTCCAAGAAGTCGTTGCCCACGAGCCTGCACCCACCTCCTGCGCCGAGGAGCTGGACCCCGTAGCCCTTGTTCGCCTGAAAGGTGCAATCGACCACCTGGAGGGCCGCTGGCTGGCAGTAGATGCCATCTATCCCGTTCCAGGAGAACTCGCACCCCCTGACAGCGAGGTCGGCGCTGTGGCTCCTTATGCCGTAGACGCCGTTGTGGCTGAAGGAGCAGTTCTCGGCCTCCACGTGCGTGAACTTGTTGAAGCAGTAGAGGCCGTCCACCTGGTTATAGCTCATGTTGCAGTTGACGAGCGTGATGTTGATGGGGTAGCCGAAGTTCCCGCGGCAGTAGAGGCCTATGTAGTTCCCGGTGATGGTGCAGTTCTCCAGGACCGCGCCATCGGCCAGGATGGTGAGGCCCTCCGCCCCCCAGGCATAGCCGCACTCGTGGAGCTCGCTATCGGCCATGTGGAGGGTGGCGTTCTCCTCCACGTAGAAGAGGAACTCGTGCTCAGGGTCTAGAGCCGTGATGACGGAGCCATCTAGGACCGCGAGAGAGCTCCCGTTCTTCACCCGTATCTGCCACTCGCCATCGCTGGAGCAGTTCAGGAGCAGCTCGCAGCCCCGGAGCGTGAGGCTCCCGCCTGGCTCCACGATGAGGTTGCCGTTGAGCACGATGGTCTCCCCGCTCCTCACCACGGTGCCCGTGATTACCCAATCGCCAGGGCTGGGCTCAAGCGGCTTGGGCTCTAGGCTTGCGTTTAGAGGGAACTCCGGCCACGGGCAGCCTTCCTCGGGCACCTTGAGGGGTCTCCCTGCCCCACGCTGAGACGGCCCCCCTTCCCCTGCCCGCGAAGGGATACCGAGCACCGAGGGGGAGCTCGTGGCCGCACGCTCTCTTGAGGTCTGGGAGGCCTTGAGAGGCACGGGCAGCAGGGCCATGATGAGGCATATCACCAGGAGAACTGCCGTCTGGATGCTCCTACCAGGCCTATTCCCCAACCTTATGCCTCCGGCCTCCAGCTAGGGCATTCGATTGTTTATAAGGGTTGGCTCCCCGATGAGCGCCTGCCATCGGGAGCAGCTTTTACCTGGCCGTATCATGCCCCAGCGAGGGCCTTGGGCTATGGAGGTGAGGAGCAGCCTCCTGGCGGCCTTAGCGGCCCTCTTCGGCTCCCTCCACGCGGTCCTAGTGGCCATGCCGGGCATCTGGCGGAGCTGGATGATAGTCATCCTGCCCATAGAGGGTGTGCTCCTCGGGCCGAGAGCTGGCGCCTTAGCCGCGCTGGTGGGCTGCCTGGTGGGGCGCCTCATCAGGCCCAGGCCGGGCTTCTACGTAGTCTTCGGGCTAGCTGAGCCCGTGGGCGCCTTGGCGGCTGGCCTAGCCTTCAAGGGGCGCTGGAAGGAGCTCCTGGCCCTCTACGGCCTCATGCTGGCCGCTTACTTCGCCCACCCGCTTGGCCGCGAGCTGCCAGCCTGGTGCCTCTGGGACATCTACATCGCCCTCGCGCTCGTGCCGATAGCGCCCCGCTTCACCAGGCGCGCCCTAGAGGAGCGCGAGAACCCGGGGACGCTCACGCCAGCCCTGGCCCTGGCGGCCTTCATAGGCGTGGAGGCGGACGTGCTGACCAGGATATTCATCCTCATCCCCGTGGGCCTCTATGCCCT
>Ga0190367_1001054_pt1 | contig 17172 bp, 18 predicted proteins | sample 4872181011_MG_FD_171838 | JGI IMG/M metagenome (GOLD analysis project Ga0190367, IMG submission 171838) | Hydrothermal vent microbial mat bacterial communities from Southern Trench, Guaymas Basin, Mexico - 4872-18-10-11_MG | ecosystem: Environmental > Aquatic > Marine > Hydrothermal vents >...
GATCTATCTCTCTACGGGTACAATGAAGATGTTAAATGGATCTCTGATTTAATTAGCTCCGTAAAAAAACATGAAAACATCGAAGTTCTTTCTTCCACTAAAATAGAAGATATTAAAGGCTCGATAGGAAATTTCAGTGTTAAATTAAATCAAAATGGAGCTAATAAAGAAATTAAAGTTGGAACAGTTATTGTTGCAACCGGTGCCGAAGAGTTTAAACCAAAGGGTTTGTATGGCTACGGAAAATTCAGTAACATCTATACCCTAACTGAATTTCAGCAGATAGAGGACAAGGTGAAAAATGAAGAAACCATAGTGTTTATCTTATGTGCTGGTAGTAGGGAAAATCTTGATCGAACGTACTGCTCTGCTGTTTGTTGCGAAAGAACTTTAATGGAAGCAGTTAAAATAAAGAATAAACATCCGAAACTAAATATTTACGTGCTATACAGAGACATAAGGTTGCCAGTTAAAGGCGAAAAACTTTATCGCCAAGCTCGTGAACTTGGAATAACTTTCATAAGGTATAATTTGGATAAAAGACCTGAGGTCTATCAAGAAGACGGAAAGCTTATCGTAAGTGCTTATGACACCACATCCTATGTAAACCTAAAAATATCCGCTGATAAGGTAGTTCTAGCTACACCAATCGTGCCTCCTGAAGAAAACCGTGAACTTGCATCTAAACTTAAAGTCCCTCTTAATAATTATGGATTTTTCTTAGAAGCTCATCCAAAACTTAGACCTGTAGATTTTGCTACCGATGGTATTTTTCTCTGCGGGTTGGCATATGGTCCGCAAAGATTAGATGAAAGTGTTTCCCAAGCGTTAGCTGCTGCTTCGAGAGCTCTTACTACACTAATGCGAGGAAAAGTGGTTACCGAGGCTATCATAGCTGATGTTAACCCAGAACTTTGTACAGGCTGTGGACGATGTGTAAACGTTTGCGAATTTGGCGCAATTAAACTAGAAATTACTTCAAATGAACAGTTAGTGGCTAAAGTTGATCCACTATTATGTAAAGGCTGTGGCTCATGCTCAGTTGAATGCCCAGCAAGAGCCATAACGATGCATCACTTTAGAACTGATCAAATTTTAAACATGCTCAGAGCGGCGTTTGAAAAACCATTGCCAAGAGATCAAGTGAAAATCATAGCTTTCCTCTGTAATTGGTGCGGTTATGCTGCAGCAGATATGGCAGGTGTAAGCCGCTACGAATATCCTCCAGCCGTTGAAATTATTCGAGTAATGTGCAGTGCTAGAGTAGATCCCCTTCATATTTTATATGCTTTTCTACTAGGAGCCGATGGTGTGCTAATTGTTGGATGTCATCCAAGTGATTGTCATTATATTTCAGGCAACCTGAGGGCCGAAGAACGCATATCACGAGTAAAAGAGTGGCTAAAAAATGTTGGTTTGGAGCCAGAGAGAGTTAGACTTGAATGGGCGTCGGCAGGGGAAGGATTAAGATTAGCTAAGATTATTGAGGAATTCACGCACCAAATAGAAGAACTTGGAATAAATCCGTTAAGAAGGGAGGTTTGATTTTATGAGTAAAATTACAATTCCCTCCAAATCTACGGAAGTGAATTATGACCTTAAATCCAAGATTGCAAAAACGGAGTTAGGAGTTAATGCTCTCTGGTGTGTACAGTGTGGCATATGTACTTCCAGCTGCCCTGTCGCTGAATTCCTCAAACCTCACCAAGTTATTAAAATGGCTTTGTTAGGATTAGAATCTGTGATTAGAAGTAGAGAAATTTGGTTATGCGCGGAGTGCTACATGTGCTATGAAAGATGCCCACAGGATGTTAAACCTACAGAGGTTTTAATTATGTTAAAGAATATTGCAGCCGAGGAGGGGTACATATATCCAGCACTTAAGAAACTCGTGAACCTTGTTATCAATAATGGGAGAATCTATGAAATAACGGATTTTGAAAACGAGATAAGAGCCGATTTAGGGCTTCCTCCAGTACCTGAAGTTAACGTTGACGAAATAAGGAAAATAGCAGAAACAACAGGCTTAGATAAACGTATAGGTATAAGGAGGATTGAAACATGAAGTATGCATTGTTTTTAGGGTGTACAATACCGGTCAGACTGAATAACTATGAAATTTCTGCAAGAAAAGTAGCTGAAACCCTTGGGATCGAGCTTGTTGATCTAAAGGGGGCTGGATGTTGTGGTAGTCCAGCGTTGTGGTCGATTGATGAAACTTCTGCTCTTGCAATAGCAGCTTGGAACATAAGCATAGCTGAAGACTCGGGTCTAGACATCATGGCATTATGTACTGGATGTTCAGAAATATTGGAAAAAGCCAACAAAAAACTTAAAGAAAACCCGCAATTAGCTTCCAAGATAAATCAAATACTTAAGAATGTGAAACGAGAGTTTAAGGGGTCAATTGAGGTTAAACACTTCATTAAGGTGTTAGCTGAAGATTTTGGAATCGATAACATCAAGAAATTTATTAAAAAACGTTTTAAAGGCTTAAAAGTCGCTGTTCACTATGGATGTCATCTTTTACGGCCATCTGATATCCTCAAATTTGACAATCCAGAGAACCCAGCTGTTCTTGACAAACTCGTAGAAATTACTGGAGCAGAAAGTATTTATTGGCCGTTGAAGCTTTGGTGTTGTGGAGCACCGATACTTGCAATAGATGAAAAAATAAGTTTGTCAATGGCTAGAGCGAAAATAGAGAGTGCAAAAGAATCTGGAGCCGACTGCATTGTAACTGTTTGTCCATTCTGCCAAATTCAACTTGATGCCTTACAACCCGAGATAAGTAGGATTGCCGGAAAACAGTACAACATACCTGTACTTCTTTATCCCCAACTACTTGGACTTGCTATGGGATTTACGCCTGAGGAGTTGGGATTGGATCTTAATAAAATACCTGCAGATAACTTGCTAAGTTTTTTAAGTAAAGTTTAGAGGTGAGAATTGTGGTTGAGGAGCTTAGAAAAAATGTTTGGACTGTAAACAGATGTAGTGGGTGTGGAATGTGTGTTTCAGCGTGTGCAAAGAATATTTTACAGTTCCCTGAGGAAGAAGATCACCCAATACTAGAGACCAAAGAGAGAACTATTGGTCTATCGCATGTAGTGATAGATACATGTTTCTTCTGCGAAAAACCGTGCGAAGAAAGTTGCCCAAGATTGAAAGAATGGAAAGATGGACCTGTAATTCGTGCAGTCTCTGTTATCTCAAAGTTGCCGAATGGTAACGTTATCGATGCGCTTTTAGTTTCAGCACTTAGATGTGGATTCATTGATGGAGCAATTGTATGGGACGTAGAGGGAACTTCTTTTAAACCGTTACCTAAAGTTGCGACAAGCGAAAATGAAATACTAAAAAGTGCAGGTTATCAATATTTATGGTTTCCGGTTCTCACAGCCCTAAATGAAGCAATCTACGAAAAAGAATTAAGAAAAATAGCAATTGTTGGGCCGCCATGTGTTGCTCAAGCAGTTAAAACCGTGCTTTCATCTACAAACAAAAAACTTGAAATTTATAGAGATCGAATACGTTTAGTTATTGGATTATTCTGTGATGGTATCTATTCCCATCAGTTAGTAACCAATGAAATAGTTAATAGGTTTAATATTAAGCCTTGTGATATTAATACAATAACCGTGGATTTTAGAAACGCTTTGCTAAGAATTATATTGTACGACGGCTCGGAAAAGACCATTCCGCTATCGGATGTTCGAAAATATATGAGGGACGGTTGTGCTCGTTGCACCGATTTTGCATCGGAATGGGCCGATTTATCTGTTGGTAACTTAGGTTCGGAGAAAGGAAAAACTACCGTCATTGTTAGAACACCTATTGGTGAAAACTGCTTGGATTATGCCATCAGAGAGGGAACTATAGAGATTGCGAAAACCCCCGTTAATATGGAAGAGATACAAAGATTTGTTTCAGACAAGAAAAGAAGAGAACAGGCACAAGAGGTAGATTCTCTTCTTTTATCAACGCTAGATGCTCTATCAGGCAAAAAAAGTAGAAAGGAAATCGAAGAAATGTTAAAGTCGATTAGGAGGAAGTAAACGATGGAATATAAAATAGATGCGAGTAATAAAGACTTAAGAACGGTAAATTCTGAGATTAGAAAGGTAATTAAGAACGGAGCCGAGAAAATAGTAGTTGAGAATGCTTCCCACATTCATGGTCTTGCGGCAGGATTAAAAAACGGTAATGTTATCATAAACGGAGATGTAGGAGATTACACGGCTGCATTGAACGACGGCGCAACAATCACCATAAACGGTAATGCTGGTAAATTTTTGGCTGATAACATGACTAAAGGCACGATTATTGTTAATGGAAACGCAGGATATGGAGCTGCAGAATATTGTTACGGTGGGTTAGTGGTAATACGTGGGGATGCCGGAGATTTTTTAGGTGCCTTAAATAAGGGGGCAACAATATTAGTTGCAGGGAATGCTGGAAACGACGTGGGGACCTACATGGTGGGAGGAGAAATAATAATAGTTGGAAACGTGGGTGAAAATGTGGGAAACTGGTTTATTCGCGGTAGCATTTTTGTTGGAGGAAAATGGAAAAGTTTAGGGCATAATTGTAAAGAGACACCGATAGAAAGCGAAGATATAAGAAAACTTGAAGAATATTTTAGTAAGTATAATATAGACGCGGATCCGAAAAAATTTAAAAAACTGGTACCCATTTCGGTGAAGCCATTCTATAAATAAGAGGTGAAAGTAAGATGCCTATATTAGGAGCCTATTGTGTTACAATGGATAAAGAACGTTGTATTAGTTGGAAAATGCCTGGTAAATGTTCAACCTGCGTAGAAGTGTGCCCAAATTCTGTTTTTTCAATCGATGACATGGGTAGAGCTTATGTGCTCAACGACTTAGCATGTGTTGGTTGTAGAATCTGTATTGAAAATTGTCCTAACAACGTGATTCACATTCGACCAGCTGAATCTGAACGTTTCTCAAGAGGATTATGGACATTTCAGGCAATTGAAGAAATTCATTACAAAGCTGAAACTGGAAAATACTTACTCAGAGGATTTGGAACCATGGGACTAATGCCACATTTCGACAACCTAGTTATTGTACCAGCCCAGCTCCATCCACCTGCCCCCAAAGACAAATATAGAGAAGAATGTAAAATGGATGTTGTAATCGGCGAAGGAAGAGTAAAAAAACCCTTAAAACTCAAAATACCAGTTATGTTTGCTGCCATGTCCTATGGAGCTATTTCAAGAGAAGCTAAAATGGCTTTATCCATAGCAACTGCCAAAATGGGAATTGCTGCATGTACAGGTGAAGGAGGTTCTTTTCCAGAGGAATATTATCTCGTACATGGCTACAAGAACGAAGAGGATTTCAAACGTGGTAAAAAAACCTACGAACCCGGTGGACAATTAATAGTTCAATGGGCTAGCGGCAGATGGGGGGTTTCCATAGATTACCTTAACAGATCAGACGCCATTGAAATCAAAATAGGACAGGGAGCAAAACCTGGCATGGGCGGCCATCTACTTGGAGAAAAAGTTACAGAAGAAATAGCTAAGACCCGTGGTATACCGGTTGGCACAGATTGTCTTTCACCATGCAGACACTATGATATCTTTAATGTCGAAGAAGATTTAAAGAAACAAATTGCACTTCTCCGAGATGTAACAAACTATGAAAAACCAATTATTGTAAAACTGGGTCCTGGAAGAGTTTATAAAGATGTTAAACTCGCTGCTGAAGCAGGTGCAGACGCAATTGCTATAGACGGTGCACAAGGTGGGACTGGGGCTGCACCAGAAATGGCTATTCAAGCTGCAGGAATTCCAACGATAGGATGCATTCCACCTGCAGTTAAAGCACTCGAAGAGCTTGGTCTACGCGAAGAAGTAAAACTCATTGTTATGGGTGGAATTCGCAGTGGAGCAGATGCTGTTAAAGCTTTAGCATTAGGCGCTGACTGTGTAGCAATAGCTTCAGCAGCCTTAATTGCAATGGGATGCCGTGTCTGTACGCAGTGTCTCAGAGGGAGATGTCCTTATGGAATAACATCTCAAGATCCAGAACTCCGAAAGAGACTTCAGCCAGAAAAAGCTGCCGAGCGACTGGTCAACTTCTTAAAAGCTATGGCCGAGGAGATTAAAATGCTTACAATGCTATCAGGTCACGATGATATTCATCAACTGTCAAAGGAGGATTTACGAGCTTTAGATATTAACGTTGCAGCTATAACTGGTGTAAAACTTGCAGGCTTAGAAGAACAAGTCCTTGAAAAATGGAAATAATCTACTTAGAACGATCATAAATAGTACATTTCACTAAAATTAAGGATTTTTTACTTCTACATCCTTATATATTGAAAGATTAAGTTTCTTTTGAAACATAGTTCTAGGATTGTGGTCAAATTCTTATTAATAGTTAATTTCTTCGAGAAACTTCACCGTTTCCTCTGCAATTCTTTCAGGTTTATCCAGTATTACAGTGTGATCGCATTCCTCGATAACAACCAGCCTTGAATTAGGAATCTTTGCATGTAAAAGCCTAGAACGATCTAAGGGAGTAACACTGTCTTTTTCTCCAACAATTATAAGAGTGGGCTGCCTAATCTCCCCAAGACGATGTGTAATATCAAAACCCTTAATGCTCTTGGTAATTTTCATAAAATCTTCCAAACTTGTTCTTAACATCTCTTTAATAGCCCATTCAACGGTCTCTTTTGGCGTAGAAGGATGAAACATTTCCCTTAAAGTCTTAACAAGCATTTTTTCGTAGGAAACGAGCTTCAACTTAGCCAAAAAGTAAAGCAAATAATACTTCAAATGTCCACCCGACCTAGGAGTGGTAGAAACAAGAATCAAACCCTTAACATGGTCAGGATGCTCCAAAGCATACTGCATAGAAATCATACCACCCATAGAATGTCCCATCAAAACAACATCGTCAAAACCTAGCTCCCCCAGTAAGTAGTGGAGATCCTCAGTAAACTCCTTAATAGAGGAAGGCTTCTCCAATTTAGTGGAGTCTCCATGACCTCTAACATCAACAGCCACAGTCATATACTTTTTAGAAAGCAACCTTGTCACCGGATCCCACCATCGATGCGTAGACCAAGCACCATGAATAAGAACAACAGGCTTACCATCACCATCAACCCTATAAAAAAGCTTAACACCATCCTTCTCAACAAAAGGCATAACACAAACCCCCAATCAACATCACAAAAATTATAGTAAACCCGATATATAAAATTGATTTAAACTTACCAAACCAAAACTAAAAACACAAATCAATTAATACAATGCAACCCGTATTCAAAGAAGTAACTGTAATATGAATATTTATATCAAGACGATCTATTGGTAGTTCTGTATCTTGTTAATTATGCAACAAGAATTTTTATGTAAGAAGACATATATTATATGTGCATATGCATATGCATAGAGGTGGAATATTCATGGTCAAAACCATTTCTATTTCCGACGAAGTATATGAAAAGTTGAAAAAAATGAAATTAGAAGGGGAAAGCTTCAGCGACGTAATAAATAGGTTAATTGAAAGAAGAACAAAAATATCAGATATTGCAGAAATGAACATTCTAACTGAAGAAGAAGCTAAAAAAATTGAAGAATTATTAAAGAAATTAAGAGAAGAAAGAATAAAAATAGAAAAAGAAAGAAAAGAAAGGTTGCTTGAACTTATGTGGTGAATTGACATGTATCTCTTCGATACAGACTTTATTATCAGTTTATCGAAAAGTAGTAAAGACGCAAAAATCTTTGCTCAAAAAGTCGACAGAGAACATGCTTATTGCGCTGTATCGGTGATATCAGCGTATGAATACCTTATGGGAATATACTACCTTTACATAGATGATTCAGATAAGCTAAGAGAAAAACTTAGAAAGGCGGAAGCAGCATTAAAAAGATTTGACATCCTACCCTGCACCTATGAAATCGCTAAGAAAACTGCAGAGATAGATGCCTATTTAACAAGACAAGGACAGACAGTAGAACTTGCAGACTTAATAATTGCAGCCACTGCCATAATTCATAATTTGACAATTGTCACAAAAAACGTAAGACACTTCTCTCGAATTCCAAAAGTACAAGTAATAACCTACTAGCTTTCAACCATTAAAATAAATAATTAAGGTAATACTTTTCCAGGATTTAAAATATTGTTCGGATCCAAGGTTTTCTTTAATTTTCTCAACAGTTCAACCTCTTCTTCACTTAAATTTAACAGGAGATCTTTCTTTCTGATCTCTCCTACACCATGCTCACCAGTTATTACCCCACCAAGTTTAATTGCCGCCTCATAAATCTCCTTCCTCACCTTCTCATACTGCTCCTCAGTCCACCCCTCCTTCAACATTACGTGAGGGTGCACATTACCGTCCCCAGCATGCCCGTAAACAGGTATCGTCGCACCATATCTCTCTGCAATCTTATCTATTTCATCCAAGAGTCTCCCTATGTTAGCTGGAGGCACACATACATCCAATATATCATAAGTATCAGGTTTCAACGCTGTATATATCTCACTCCTTATTTTTAAAATTGTTTCCTGTTCCTTCGCAGTTTCCGCAAGCAAAGGCTCCAGTGAACCATTTTCCTCACATATTGCCGATAACTCTTCAAGCTTTGCATACAAAGCCTCCTCATCAAACTCAGCTAAAATAAATATCAAAAACGCACTCCCTTCCTTGCAAGGCCACTCCAAACCCAAATGCTTAGCTGAAAGCTCTACAGCCTCTCTCTCCACATATTCTAAGCCAAGTGGAATTATACCTCTCTGCAAAACTTTAGGAACAGTGTTTAAAGCAGAATGCCTATCATTAAACGGAACAATCATAGTCGCAGTAGCTTTAAACCTCGGAGACAGCCTAATAACAGCCTTAGTAATAACACCTAAAATACCTTCAGTCCCTATAAAAAGATGCATCAACTTACCAGCGCTAATATTATCCTTAACCAACTTACCACCTATATTCAAAATCTCACCAGTAGGAAGAACAACCTCAATACCAGTAACATAGTTTCTCATAACACCAGTTTTCACAGCCCTAGCCCCACCAGCATTACAAGCAATAAGACCCCCTACCTGTGCTCCTTCATCTCCAGGGTGCGCTGGAAAGAAAAGATCTGCTTTCTCAGCAGCCTGAAGCAGTTCGCCTAGTGTGACTCCAGCTCCAACAACAGCCATCAAGTTCTCCCTATCTACCTCTATCTCTTTCATCCTTTCCATTGAAAGAACTATACCACTTTTCGTCGGAACACATCCGCCTACAAGACCAGTTGCTCCTCCTCTTACATAAACTGGGATCTTTTCGCGATTAGCTAACTTTAATATTTCAGAAACCTCTTGGGCGTTAGCTGGTTTTACCACAACGACATCGTAAACGGGCTGAGGTTTTGGGCCAGGTGCGGTTTCATCTTCCAAATAGCTTTTAACCAACTCTTCACTATCAATTACCCAGTCTTCTCCAACAATACCTTTCAAACTTTCTACAATATCTTCCTTCAACCTTTAACACCCCTCTTCCTATTTTTCAGTTTTTCAATTAACTTTGGAATAATTTCGTACAAGTCGCCAACTATACCGTAGTCAGCTACATTAAATATTGGAGCCGAAGGATCTATATTTATCGCAACAATGATTTCAGAATCTCTCATACCAGCCAAATGCTGAGGACTACCAGAGATCCCACACGCCAAATAAAGCTTCGGCCTAACAATATTTCCGCTAAAACCAACCTGATGATCCTTTGAAATCCAACCTTCATCAACCAAAGGTCTACTAGCCCCAACAACACCACCCAAAAGATTAGCCAACTCCTCCAAAATTTTAAGGTCCTCCGGCTTCTTCAACCCTCTACCGCCGGAAACAATGATTTCAGCATCAGAGATATTAACAACCTCGACAGGCTCTTTTCGCACCACTCTTACACCAACATCTTCTACAATCTCAACTTCCTTTTCCACTATATCACCTTTCCTAGTAGGATCCCTTTCCCTAGCCTTAAACACCTTATATCTCACCGTAGTCATCACAGGCCTCGTACTAGTTTTTATATGGGCAATAAGATTACCAGTAAACGCAGGGCGAACCTGAATCAACTCGCCATTCTCATCCAGCTGCAAGTCAATACAATCTGCAGTTAACCCCGTCTTCAAAGCTGCCGCAATCCTAGGAGCCAAAGACCTCCCCAGAGGTGTAGCACCTATCAAAACAATCTCAGGCTTCTCCTCCCTTATCAAATTAACCATATTTTGCTTATAGTTAATTACATCAAACTCTCTAAGTAAAGGATGATCGTACAAAAACACCTTATCCGCTCCAAAGTAAATAAGCTCCTTAGCCTTTTCCCTCATTTGATAGCCCAGCAAAACACTATAAACCTCACATTTCTTTTTATCCGCTATCTCCCTCGCCTTACCCAACAACTCAAACGAAATCGGATGAATATCTCCGTCACGCTGCTCAGCAAACACCAATATACCCTTATATTCGCTCATCAACATCACCTCAAAATTCCTTCTCTTTCCAGTACCTCGATAAGCCTGTCAACAGCATCTTCCCCCTTAAAAATCACTCCTTTCCTTTTCTTCTCAGTTAACACAAAAGCTTTAACCACCCTAGTCGGCGAACCAGAAAAACCAAACCTATTAACATCAGCGACATCAGCAAGATCATCCGCCGTCCAAACCTCTATCTTCGCCTTTCTAGCTCTCAACTTATCCCGTAACGTTGGAAGCCTAGGCTTATTAACATCCTTAGTAACAGTAATTAAACCGGGAAGTCTCAACTCCATCAAGTAAGGAACACCCATATCGGAAACAACCAGCAACCTTTCCCTTGAAACCTCCTCTATCCTAGAAACATAAGCTACATGCGGAATACCTAAATGCTCAGCGACCTCAGGTCCAACTTGAGCCGTATCCCCATCAACAGTCTTCTCCCCACAAATTATCAAATCAAACTTCCCCAACTTTTTAATTGCACTTGCAAGAGTATAAGATGTCGCCAACGTATCAGCACCAGCAAACCTTTTATCTGTTAGTAAAATAGCTCTATCCGCCCCTCTAGCTATCGCATCCTTTAAAACGGGTTCCGCCATAGGAGGAGCCATACTAATAGCTGTTATCTCACCACCCAGTTTTTCTTTTATTTGCACTGCGGCTTCTAAGGCGTTCAAATCAAACGGATTTATCTCCAAAGGCGCAGAACTCCTATCCACAACACCTCTCACTGTATCAAACTTTACCTTCTCTATATCAGGCGAAGGCTTAATCAATACAACCAAGTGGAAATCCTCCATCAACATCACCCATTTTGTCAGATATTAAACTCACCTTATTCATCTTTCAAACCGTTTAGAAATTAAAGTTAACAGTGGAGGTCAGCTAAGAGCCATTACACATAGCTCCTAACAACTCTTTTCGTTATTCCAGTGAGACGGTTAAGATTAAAATGTTATGTACAAATAAATCTAAAGGATCAACATTGTTCTCTTTGTTCTACAACACTTAAAACTGTTCTCCTCCAATCATCTATATGTTTTCAATAATCCTATATATTGAAACTAATGTCTCGGGTTTTATTCTCAATCCAGCTTCAACTAAACTGCCTATGACATCTTTTGCTTCTTTCTTATCTAGCTTTCCTCTTTTTACAGATAGTACCACAGGCGTTACAGCCCAGTGCGTTTTCACACCATGGGCTTTTGCAACTAAAATCAACTTTTTATCATTTGTTACAAGTATGTCCCGTAATTTTCTGGTCAAAACAATAAGTTGAGCATCTTCAATTTCTATTCTTTCCGATTCAGCTACCCTACTAGCTAAGTCATTTTCTTCCTCAGCTAAACTGTGCACTTGAAGAACTCCTTCACGAAACGCCTCCTCAATTACTGAAACCCCAGGTTTCCCAAGTACCTTAGCTTCATCAACAGTTTCTCTAACAATGGAGGGAGTTGTAACAAGTTTGCCATAAAATTCTCTCAACCACCTTAATCTCCCTATTCTACCATAGTAAATTATTGGAGAAGCATCTAAAACGGCCATTATTCTTCCCCTAAATCCTTCAACACATCTTCAGAAGTCATCTGCACCGCAACATCGTATTTAGATGCAAGATCTAACATTTCGACATATGTTTTACCAGCAATCTTTGCCGCCGTTCTAAGAGTAACCTTTCCTTCGCGGAGTAACTGCAATGCCCTATTAATTTTCCACTGTTCCACAGCGTTCTCCAACAACCTCCTTATAACATCAGCCCTCTCGGCTTTTTCAACCTTACAAATCTCCTCAATCGCCTCAAAAAGCCTCTCATCAACCCTAGCAGTAATAACCTTCATCAAAATCACCTAATACAAATAAATAAATACGATACAATATAAAAGTATTCACACATATAAAACCGCCTTAAAATCGAATTTACCATCAACATTTTACAATGACTCACCAAGCTTTGGAACTTTTCCCTTACTCTTCACAACATAGTTTGAAAACTTCGCTGGAAAAGAAACACACCTATAAACTTTCCCCTTATACTCTGCCTCACCAATGATTCCTCTCTCCTCAACAAGCTTCGCCCCTTCCTCAACACTATTAACAACACCAACGGGAACACCAACCTTCCTCAACAATTCAAAAACCTCCCTCGTATCCATGTCCTTTAACTTTTCCTGAATCGCCTCCCTAATTTCCTCGCCTCGCTCCATTCTCTCCCGGTAACCCAAATCACCGTAACCTAACTGTAAAGCTTCACAAAGCTTCTTCCAAAAATGAGGTTCACCCAAAACACCCAGAGAAACATAGCCGTCTCTAGTCCTATAAATACCGTAACCAGGATTCTCAATAAAATCCCTAATATTACCCAAACCATTCAAAATGTGAGCAGTATGAGCAGGAATAGCAGCATAAACAGAATCCAACATACTCAAATCAATATACGTACCTTCACCAGTTTTAAGCTTACGAATATAAGCAGCCAAAATAGAAATAGCAGCGTAAACAGCGGCAGCAAAATCAGACAACTGAACATTAGGATCCTCAGGCCTACCAACCTTTAACTCCGTCAACCTACAGATCCCAGCAAAAGACAAAACATTAATATCGTGAACAGGAAGATCCCTAAGCTCCGAGTCCTGACCAAAACCGGAAATAGAACAGTAAATAACAGAAGAATTCACCTTCCTAACACTCTCATAATCAACACCAAGCCTCTTCGCAACCCCAGGCCTAAAACCCTCAACAATCACATCAACACTTCTAGCAAGATCCATAAACTTTTCGCGACCCTTCTCACTCTTCAAATCAATAACAACACTCTTCTTATTCCTATTAAAAGCAGCAAAAACCGCATCGTAAAACCTCAAAGGTTCGCCGAACGGAGGTTCAACCTTAATAACCTCAGCCCCAAGATCACTAAGAATCTGCGTGCAAAACGGACCAATATAAAACTGCGCTAACTCCAAAACCCTCATACCCTCAAGCATAAATAACAACAAAGCCAAACAACAAAATAAAGGTTTCCAACAAAACATATGACAAGAACAGCACCCCTTATATAGACCTACACATAAACATAAATAACCCTCCAATTTTAGCCCCTACATAAATCGCACAGCAAATAGATAACAATCAAACCTGCGGGTATAATAATGCAGAAAACCGAAACAAACCAAAATAAAAACCATCAACTACAAATGTTACAAATAGCAATAATCGCCCTAATACTCGCAGCTCTAACAGTAATACATCAATACATCTCATGGCACAAAGTATGAGAATGAAACCAAGTCATACATCATGAAACAATCGCAATAGCACTAATATCGTTCAGCCTAGGAATACTAATCACACTAAAATACACAAAACAATAAACACGCAGCAAATATCACTTCTAATCCATTCAACCAAATTAAAACACTTTTCCACGTATTCTAAACCTTTTAGATGCTTTAATTTTCGTTTATTCTAATATCGTTTAATTTTGTTAAAATACACTTTTGCCTTAACCCTACAAATTGCCATAAGTGGTCCAAAATAGTTTAAATGGGACATTTTACAATAATAGTAGTTGTAACCTCAAGTATTTCAAAACTAAATTCTCCTATCAACACTAATTTCTCTAACAAGTTTGGTGTCAAAAATGGACATTAGCGTAAAAAACATAGTCAAAGAAACATTAAAAGATTTACCCACAGCCCTCCAAGCAATAATAGTCAGCAGAGACGGAACCATAATACATTCCAGCGTAGACAAAAAAATCGAAAAACAAATCCTAAAACTCTTCAAAAAACATAAAGACATCCCAGTAAACGACTACGAACCCGAAACCATCGATGAAAACAACCTCCTATTCTACGGATTAACCTCGGAATGCATACTCGCCATAACCTCAACACTATCAATCGCAGAAATACTCGTCCACAGCAGAAAAACCATAGAAAAACTACAGAAGAAACTAGGAGAACTACTAAAAAGTTTCGTTGAAAAACTAAGCGAAGAAGTAGACGAAGAAACCAAACAAAAATACAACACAATATACACACTTTCCCCAAAATACAAAGACATTAAAAAAATTCTACCAACAATTGGAATGATGGGAAAACCAGCAGCAATGATAGTTGCAAACCTAGACAAAAAACTACCAGTATGGCAACTAACCCTACTACTCAAAAAAGCAGGCATAAACATAACATTCCAAGAAACACAAGAAATACTAGACTTCCTACACAAAAGAGGATACGTAACACCAATTAAAGAAAAACAATCCATCTAAACAAACCTATATAACCTATCTAAAAAATCTTTTTGACTACAAGATTTAAATAGAGGTAAATATGGTAATCCTGGTTACATACTTGTGAGTATAATACCCATGAGTATAAAAGATTTTGTTGCCAAAATACGAGTTTGTTGAAGACCGTCTAAGCCATATTTCAATGAAAATATAAAAGGCGTATTGGCGCAAGTTCAAGGAACAAATATTAGAGTTAGACAAACAATAGAATACGGATGCCACTTAATTAACGAGTTGACTGGCAAAACCGTGTTTATGAAGGTTTCTGCGAATCTAATGGAAGGAGCAGAAACTAGGAGAAGCAATGTAAAGACGTTGCAGCTTTAATATAGAAGAGAGCTTACCGAGAAGGTTTAGAAACAACTTATACTACAGTTATCCAAACTAACAGATATTATAAAACGGGAAGAGAGAAAACTCTTGATATCCATAGAGATGAACTTAAAAGAACAAGGAAGACGAGAAAAACCGCTGACTTTCATGTGGATGAACCTGATAGGAAGATTAAAACAGTTCTATCCGATTCTAGTTCACGTCTGCCTCCACGAGATTTAGCCTTGATTCTTAAAAATTCTATCAGAAATATTTAAGAGTTATTATTTTACCAAATTTTCGAGGTATACGATATGTATGTGTTTGAAAATCCTCGTAACGTTTTAGACCTATTTTCGACACTAGAAATCTTTGCATAGGTATTTATATCCACATCCTCCAGAACATTTTTTCCTCGCAACTCTTATCGGTGGAAGACTTTCCTCTTGTATTATTCTTTTTATATGTCCCAGAACTCTTTTCACATGTGTTTTCATGGTCGGTGTTATTTCGAGTTGAATTACACGTTTCTCCGGCAAGTAGTTTATAATTCCACGCTTAACACATGTCGAATAATTCTCATCGATAAGTAGAGCGTAGGCTGTAAGTTGATACTTATGGTCCATCCACGGCTTCCCTCTATTCGACTCCATGTTTTTATAGTCTAATGGTATGAACTCTTTCCGCTTAGTCTTTATTATACAGTCCACCACTCCCTGCAAATTCAGTTTAGTTGAAACAAGCCGTACAAAAAGCATTTTTTCTGCTCCCACAAACTCTCGAGAATAAAATATAGCATCTTTCCTTCTCAACTCCTTTTTAACATATTCTTCATGCAGTTCTTGACTGTATTCTTGCTGTGAACCCAGCATGGGTTTAGCGTGAAGAACCTTCTCAAAGTAAATGATCCTAGGACAGTAAAAGTAGTGCTTAACGTCTGTAACCGATATAAAAGGCTCAGAAACATCAGATGTAGGCAACTTTATCCTTTTTCTCTTCCAAAACATATTTTTTGTGCTTGCCAATTTCCCGCCTCCCTTTAAAACACGTGTCACAAATGGGATATATCTGCACGTTTTCATCAGAATCTCCAATAAGCCTTTTAAGGTCATAAATTAAACTGTTAAGCTTATTTCTCCTCAAGAAACCTATGAAAGCACTATATTGAATTCTTGTCAACCCGTAGTCCTTTAACGTTTCAGCCACCTTATATCTTAAACCATCATCAGTTATATCGTAAACTATTAGATACCGCATTTCACCACCCCAAGATAAAAGGCGTATAATCTGATTCTCCAAGAAGAAATCTAACAATTTTCCTAGCCTGAGAGTAAATGAAACTTTTTAAAAGCCCACGGCGACCATCAAACATCACACGCGTATCAAATCTTTCCTGCAAATTCAATAGAATCTTCTCAGCGACATCTTTACGCAGCAAACGATCCTCCCCTTCTTCCGCTAACACACTATCAGGTTTAACAATTTTCTTAGTAATTAAAGCAATTAACGTTCTATCTACAACCTGCTGTCTAAACTCTTCCATTAAATCAAGAACCAAGGAAGGCTTTCCAGGTCTATCAGCATGAAGAAAACCAGCATAAGGATCTAAACCAGCATAGCAAACAGCCTTCCAAACCTCCGGGAACAAAGCAACCTGATAGCCGAAATTCAACATACAGTTAAAAGGATCAGTAGCACCCCTAGTTACCCTACCCTTAAACCCAAGCTTAGCCGGTAAAATATACTGTAAAGCAGCCCAGTAAACTCTAGCTCCCTCAGCTTCCAAGTTCATTAAAGTTAACCGCACATCATCAACTCTTTCCCCTTCAAGATTTTTAACTTGCTCAACTATCTGATCGATTCTACGTCCAGCCTCATATATTCTGTCAGCTAAGCTTGGATTTGTTTGCTTCCTGTTCTTCGCTACTAGCTTCAAAAGGTTCGCTTGGTTTTTCAGCTTACCTAAAACAAAGTTTTGCGCTAAAATAAAACCTCTTTTATCGCTATAAGCTATAAACTGCTCCCTACGAGCCCTAACAGACCCAGTAACCGT
>Ga0190367_1001055_pt1 | contig 17153 bp, 16 predicted proteins | sample 4872181011_MG_FD_171838 | JGI IMG/M metagenome (GOLD analysis project Ga0190367, IMG submission 171838) | Hydrothermal vent microbial mat bacterial communities from Southern Trench, Guaymas Basin, Mexico - 4872-18-10-11_MG | ecosystem: Environmental > Aquatic > Marine > Hydrothermal vents >...
GCCTGGACTCCCAACCCAAAGGAACTCGCCAAAACCCCCTCACTCCTAACGCCGGGTCACCGCCTCTGTCCTGGCTGCGCAGCAAGCGTTATCGGGCGCCTCGTCCTCTACGCTTGCCCAGGCCCCATCCTCATCGCGCACGCTACTGGCTGCTTTGAAGTCGCAACCACAATCTTCCCCTACACCTGTTGGCGAACTTCTTGGATACACAACGCGTTCGAAAACGCCGCTGCCACGGTCTCAGGAATGGTTGAAGCGTGGAAAGTCCTGCAGAAGCGGGGCGCCGTTCCCTCGGAACGTGTCTACTTCCTCGTCTTCGGCGGCGATGGAGGCACTTACGATATCGGTATCCAAGCCCTTAGCGGCGCTTTCGAGCGCGGTCACGACTTCCTCTACGTCCTCTACGACAACGAAGCGTACATGAACACCGGTATCCAGCGCAGCGGAGGTACGCCGAAAGGCGCCTGGACCACAACCACTCCCGCTGGTCGCGTTATCCCCGGTAAGCCTCAGTGGAAGAAGCCGATCGCTGACATCGCGGTAGCTCACCGCATCCCCTATGTTGCAACTGCCTCTCCTGCCTACTGGATGGACCTCATGCGTAAAGCGCGGAAGGGCTTCGAAGTCGAAGGCCCCGCTTTCATTCATGCGATAAGCCCCTGTCCGCGCGGGTGGCGGTATCCACCTGAGAAGACCATCGAAGTTGCGCGTCTAGCTGTCGACACTTGTTTCTTCCCATTGTGGGAGTACGAGAACGGTGAGTGGCGACTTACTGACCGCAGTCTCGCCATCGCTAAGAATCCAAACCTCAAAAAACCAGTCATCGAGTATCTTAAGATTCAAGGGCGTTTCCGCCACCTTCTCAAACCTGAAAACAAGCATATCGTAGACGCAATGCAGCAAACAGTTGACGCTATCTGGGAAGACCTCCTCAAACGCTGCGGCTTAGCGTAAACCAGTAGCTAGCAACTTTTTACCCATCCCCCAGACAGTAATACTTATTTTGCAAACAAGCCCCATTTTTTGTGCCACCTATAATACCGTTACCGAGAAAACGGCGAATTCGAGTACGACCCGGCGTATTTCGAGAAGAGGAAGTCTACAGAGAGCTCCGCCGCGTACTAGGGAAGGGTTGGCCTATACGCTTCTATGCCGACCGCTTTTCTCGCATATCTTTCCTCAAAAGCCGCTGGGTACTTGTTGACACACGTTACTTCCCTCAAGTTTTTGCTGAATTCGCTGAAAGAATCTGTGACAAGCCCTTTGGATGGATTCTCTACAAGATCGGGCAACGCGTTGGTGTATCAACAGTATCTGTTTTTGTAGAAGAAGGCATAACGGGACAGACGCTCATTATACTCAGCTTTGCCATCCTTGCACGTATAGGCTGGGGGCTCTTCTACCCTACACGCCTACTCTCTGACCGCTTCCAAATAATCGGACACAACGTATTTGAAGCAGAAAGCTACGTTCAAAACAAATTCTTCACTGAAGCCCCTATCTGCTTCTTTACAAGTGGAGTTTTAGCTGGAATAATGAGTACTTACTACGGATCTCCTTGTGAAATCAAAGAAACGAAATGCAAGGCTAAAGGAGACGACTACTGCCTGTTCGAGGGAGTTGTTTTACAAAATAGTTAGATAACTCAGTTCGAAGCCGCTTTGCAGCTTTCATCCTAAAACTCTTGTTCTAATTTGTTTTATTATGTTGCACGCACGTGTTCTATGAAGCTGTTCAAATCAACTAACTGACATGCTTTTTAAACGAGTTTTTGTAATCCTGTTGCGTTATCGAGCTATGCTTATCGGCTGTTTAAATTGACAACATTTACCATAAGTTAGTATTTTAGCAAACAACTTTTTATACACCCCCTCCTCCTACAAAGATGGCCGAGCCCAGCCTCCTCGTATTAAAGCGTAGACGGCTTCGCGTTCGCCCCGGTGTAATCTCCGAGGATAGAGTGTACTTCGAACTAAAGCGCGTACTTGGAAGAAGCTGGCCGATACGCTTCTACGCTGATCGCCGTTCTCACATCCTATTCCTTGACACGCGGTGGATTTTGGTTGATACCCGCTACTTTCCCTGTGCTATCGCAGAGGTAATCGAGCAAGTAACGGGACGTCCTTATTCGCAGGTGTTATATGAAATGGGTCGTCGTATGGGTGAGATTACCGCTGACCACTACATTGAACGAGAGATAACAGGAGAAAACCTTCTGCTCATAACAGCTGCTATCGCTGCACGGACTGGGTGGGGACTCTATTACCCCTTCGAAATAAACAGTGATAGCTTCCGTGTCATCGGCTACAACTCCTTTGAATCAGATAGCTTCGTCTTCAACCGAATCAATACCTGGGCGCCCACCTGCGCTCTTACCTCAGGGTTCTTAGCTGGGATCATGGGTCGCTACTTCGGCGCACCCTGCGAAGTCAAAGAAGTTCGGTGCAGAAGCAAGGGCGATCCTTACTGCTTATTCGAGGGCCGCGTCGGATAAGCGATAACAGCTTTTTCTACCTTCCTCTCCCCTGTAGAGAGTATACTTTATAAATAGCTGCATCAAAGCGCTCGTGTCTAAAATACACGTAAAAAGGATACTGAGAAAGCGTCTCCGCGTCAAACCTCGCATATTATCGGAAGATAGAGTTTATCAAGAACTTCGTCGCGTTCTTGGCAAAAGCTGGCCGATAAGATTCTACGCGGATCGAAGATCTCACATCTCATTTCTCGACTCACGTTGGATTCTAGTGGATACAGCGTACTTCCCTTACATGTTTGTAGAGGCTGTTCGTGAAACGCTTGGAGTTCCTTGTCAACAAGTACTTTACCAGATGGGCGTTAGAGTAGGTAGCGTTGTCGCCAAACGGTATGCAGACAAAGGTCTATCTGGCGACCCTCTCATACTAACCGCTGCTGCAGTTGCAGCACGTCTCGGCTGGGGGCTGCTATACCCAATAGAATTGGGTGAGAAATCGTTTCAGGTAATTGGCTACAATACGTTCGAATCCGATAGCTATTTACGGAATAAAGCTCGATCAAAGGGTTCTGCATGCTTCTTCCTAGCAGGCGTGATTGCGGGGCTTGCGCAGCACTACTATAACAGACCTTGTGAAGTACGCGAAGTCAAATGTCGCGCCAGGGGCAATGCTTTTTGCCTCTTCAAAGGAAGCGTTCTACAGTAGCAACAATCCATCCTTTTAACTACCAGCTGCTTCTCTCAACCGCTTAGCCACCTGTTTTGACGCGAGTAACACCGCTCCTCTGTACATCATAAGTTCAAGACGCGCTGTTGAGCTTCTGAAGACAATGCTCTTCTTCACGCGTTCGGGGCTAACCAACCATTCGCTGTCAAATCGCATCAGGAGGAACGAAGGCTTTTCCCCTTCACGCACGGGAGACCCTAGTCTTAGTGGCTGTAACCCGAGCGTTGCAGCCTTGAGGAGTATGTCTGCGGTAACAGCAGAAGGGCTTCGGTAGTAGCTACAGTACAGGAAGGCTGCAGCTTCGAGTTCTCGTAGCATATCTGGTTCGGCTACCATAGCGTTATCGGTTCCTAAAGCGATCGTCACCCCCTTCTTCACCGCTTGTACAATATCAGGTAGCGGAAGACCAAAGCTCGCATTGGATCGGGGGCAGATGCATAGTGGCACTCCTTTCTCTGCTAATGTCTCAAAATCTGATTCTGAAGCATAACAACCATGCACCACCGCGTCTGCTCCCAGCACCTCTATTGCACGCTCTACACTGCTGCAACCATAAGTTCGGCGGGTAGCGCTCTCTTCCTCCAGATCCTCCGCTACGTGAACCATGACTAGTTTGCGGTTTTTATGAGCGAGCTCCCCTAAAGCGCGTAACTCATCATCGCTATAGCCGTAGGTGCTAGGTAATCCCCAGCCATCTGCCTCTTCCAACACGGCTTCGGGGCTCTCCCCATCAGGACGACCAAGTACCAGATGTTCAATCACCAGCCTTTCCCCACCCCTCCTTCCCGATCTCACCCCTGATAATCCCAGCTCGTAAAACCCCACTACCACCGCCGCACCACATGCTAGAGATCTCTCGAGAACCTGTCGCACAGCGTTTGTTCTCTCCTTCGCGCTCAGCTTCCGAAGGAGTCGATGTTTTACACCGTTTGGTGGACGAACTGCCTCGGTCAACGAGAGTCCTCTAGCTGCCTCTGCTATTGCGTAGTCTAAGGGGTGTACGTGCGCGTTTACAAGAACTGGAAGCACGACGCCAGTACGCATCCTTATCGTATTCCCTTCTCCAGAACCCCTCCCTACTACGCTGAGAGTTCCCTCCTCTACGACTAGCGTTGTATTCGCCACGGGAGTCAGCTCCTCTCCAAGTAGCACAGTTACTCCCTCAAATGCGATTCGCGGAAAGCTTTCTGCCACCGCCAAAGAAGCTCCCTATACGTAAGCCTTTGTGCAAGAGGTGTTTCAGGAAAGAGCTGTGTTGACGATTCGTTAAACAGTTTTACGGAACTCTCCATCTGTCTTTGTGGCTCCCAAAACCCGAAAAAAGCAACCAGCCAAAAAGAAAAAGGTTGCTGTCAAACCCGTTAAGCTGCCAGTATCTGCGTGGTTTGGTCCTGCGGGGTACCCAATAGAGTTCAAAGGTCGTTTACCCGATGTTGCCGCTTTTCTCGCCCAAGAGGGCTTAAACGCCTTCGAATACCAGGCTGTTCGTGGGGTGCGCGTTCGGCAAGAAGAGGCTGAGCTCCTTCGTCGTGAAGCTAAACGACTCGGTATCCGCGTATCTATCCACGCTCCCTACTACATTAACCTCGCTGCCACCGAACCAGAGAAGCTTGAACGCACTTTTGGGCATCTTCTAAGCTCTCTGCGCGCCGCACAGTGGATGGGCGCCTACGTAGTCGTGTTTCACCCCGCCTCTGTTGGAAAACACCCCACTCGCGAAGACGCCTTCCGTGCCACGCTACGGAATCTTAAGGAAGTAGCTGAACGAGCTGATTCTGAAGGGCTGCTAAAAACCGCCAAGCTAGGACCTGAGCTGACCGGCAAGAAGGGTCAGATCGGCAGCCTTGAGGAGATCGTAGAGCTCTGCCTAAAGGTAGAGGGCTGTGTGCCAGTTATCGACTGGGCGCATCTACACGCACGACGAGGCGGTTGGCTACGTGGAAAGAAACGCGTGCTTCAGGTATTAGAGTACATAGAGAAAGAGCTTGGTCGCGAAATCGCAACCAACCTTCACTGCCACTTTAGCTACATCGAGTACACGGATAAGGGCGAGCGCCGCCATCACACGATTGCTGATGGAGAACGCCTAGGATATGGTCCGCGCTACGACCACGTGGCGAGCGCTCTAATCGAGTTCGGCGCGCACCCCGTGATAATCAGCGAAAGCCCGATCCTCGACAAAGACGCTATTGTAATGCGCGACCGCTACATTAAGCTCGCTAAACGGCGTAAACGGTAAACATCTCCAGAGAGGACCTAAAACATCGAGAGTTGATTTTCTGTTTGTCTTTTGCCTAAACGGAAAGCAACCTTTATATAGACTGCTTTAACACGCCGCCGATGGCTGAAGAGCGCAGAGGTCGTGGACGAAGGCGTCGCCCTAAGGGTCCGACCGTTTCAGTGCTTGTGAAGCTTCATGGTGCTGTTGCAAAGGCTCTCGACGAGCTAGTGAAGCGTGGGTACTTCGAAACGAAGAGCGAGGCGGTTCGCGAGGGTATCCGCGAGCTGGCTCGCAAGTACAACATTCTCGAGAAGATCGAAGCCGAGTAGTCTTCACCACCCCACTTTATCTTTTTTTGTAAACCTCCGAGAGCGTAGTTGATTTCCTACGAGGAAATGCGTGAGCTGGTTCGACGCTGGCGCCGCCCCATACCGCTGATTCTCGGCTCGCACTCCGCGCTAGACGCTGCTGCAGGCTTCCGCGACTACGGCATTCCCTACATAATCTACACCACGCGAGCACGTGCGCATATCTATTTCCGCGAACCTCGTGTCGGGTATCCTAACGAGTACATAGAAGACCTTCCGGCAATCGTTCGTCGCGACCTACGCGTTGTTGAAGACTTTCGTGATCTTCGACAGCGTGATTGGCGAGGCGCAATTGTGCTACTAGACCATTATGAGGATATCTTAAAGAAGGAGATCATTGACGAGCTGCTCGAGCTAGAATGTGTTCAAGTGCCTAACCGCGCTTTCTCAGTCTACGTAGGCGGCTACGCCTGTCAGCGCATCGAAAACAACTTCCCTGTTCCTATTCTCGGTTCTCGAGGACTGCTTAAGATCGAAAACCGTGAGGAGGTTGAGAAAAACTACTACTGGTTCCTCGAAAAGGCTGGAATACCCCATCCCCAGGCCTTCGAGTTCGAGGTTACGGAGAAGGGTATTCGGCTCAAAGAGCGAGTAGAGACTCCGATCGTTCTCAAAGCACCTCACGCAACACGCCGCTTTGAACGCGGCTTCGTATTCGCCGCTGATGCGGATTCGCTCGAAGCAGAGGTCGAACGGCGAGTTGCTTCAGGCGAACTCCTCCTAGAGGACTTAAAGCATGCGCGCATTGAAGAGTACATCCCTGGGGTAACTGCCAACTTCAACTTCTTCTACTCTCCCCTTAACGCGGAGGAAAACTGGGGCGATGTAGAGAGATACGTGTCTCGAAAGCGACTTGCCAACGAGTTTCTGTCCATCGACGAGCGACGCGAAACCACTCACGATGGGTGGCTACGGCTCTTAGCCTCCGAGCAGCTTAAGGTTCGCTGGGATAAAACACGCTACCCTCTCACCTTCGAAGTAACCGCGCACGGTCTCATCAGCCTACGCGAATCTCTCCTCCGCAAGATCTATCCCATCGCGGATGCGCTTGTCGACCTCTTCGAAAAGGAGGAACCACCAGGCATTATTGGACCCTACTGCATTCAGACGCTCATCACCTTTACGGAAACCCCCTACGTCACAGGCGTAGAAGTCGGTGTCTACGATGCTCCCAGCGGTACCTTCCACGACTTCGTTCCTGTTGTTCAAGACCTAGCTATGCGCCATGGCGGTGGTACGAACGTACATATGGGGATAGGAAGCCAGTACGCTAACACCAAGTACCAACGTGTCATGAGCACCGGGCAGCGCCTCGCCCTTGAGTTCAAGCGTGCGATCGCCAAGAATAAGCTCGACCTTCTCGTCACCTAGATAGCAGCAGTACCAGCACGGTATTTTGCCGTACCTGTTTCCAGCATGCAGCTTTAGCTACCGCTCCAATCGCGCACGTGGCTTCACACCCTTACCCCCGCCTCACCCCTCTTCGTGAAGTCGTTCAGCAACTTCTCTCTAGACTTGGACCCTTGCCTCCAAAATCACTACCCATTCATGAGGTGGTAGGGCTAGTTGCCGCTGAAACCGTCTTTGCACAAAGTCCTCGCCCTCGCTTCGATAACGCAGCGGTCGATGGTTACGCGGTACGCGCGTCTGACACTACTACAGCTTCAACCGAACACCCCGTTCGCTTACTACTACGTAGTGATGTGGTAGAACCAGGTGCTGCGGTACCTGTATCTACGGGGGATCCGGTCCCAAAGAACGCTGACGCGGTTGTACCTCTAGAGGACACTATCCAAGAGGAAAACTTCGTACTAGTCTATCGTCGCGTAGGCGTAGGCTGGAACATACGCCGTCGTGGTGAAGACATTGAACCCGATCAGCCAATCATCAGGCAGGGCGAAGTAGTGCGTCCAGAACACATCGCACTCCTAGCAGATCAGGGCTACTCCTCACTAAAAGTCTATCCTCCTCCTCGTGCAGCTATCCTAGTAGTTGGGACTGAGTTTATCGAACAACAAGCACCTGATGCTAACGGACCCATGCTCTACACCCTTCTAGCCAGTGTTGGTTGTATACCCAGCCATCCCTCTTACGTGCCTGACCGAGCTGATGCTATCCAGCAGAACGTACGTGACCTTCTCGCAATGCACGATCTCATCGTTGCGGTAGGCGGTATGGCGGTTAGCGATCGAGACCACACGCATCGTGCGCTTCAGGCTCTAAACCCCAGCTTTGCAGTACACGGTATTGCAATGCGGCCAGGAACTCCTACAGGCGTTTTCATCGTCAACCAAAAACCGGTTTTCGGACTACCAGGAAACCCCGTTGCCGCCTTCTTCGCCTTCGAGGCTATCATCCGACCAGCGGTTAGCGTACTCATGGGAGACCGACCTAACGCCCGCCTAAGCGTACGCGCACGCCTTTCTCAAAGAGTTCCTCTGGCACTCGGCTACATCAACTTCCTACGTGTTCGTCTCGAGGAACGTGCTTCAGAACTTATTGCACACCCAATAACTCCCTCCGGCTCCGGTATTCTCTCCTCTCTAACACTAGCAGATGGGTACGCAATCTTGGGTCCTGACATTGAAGTCGTAGAGGCAGGAGCGGAGGTGGAAGTCTTCCTACTATAGCAGCTTCTTTTAGCCGCGTAATATACCCTTTAGGTGCGGCGTCTCATAGGGTTCCGAGACGCTCTTCAACGCGTACAAGAAGTAGCTAAACGCCTTCGTCCTAAAATCGAGTACGTCTCCCTACTAGACGCCCTAGGACGTGTTTGTGCAAAATCGGTACACGCAAAGGTCTCTGCTCCTCCAGCAGACCGCTCCGAAGTCGACGGGTATGCGGTTATTGCATCTGATGTTACGGAGGCCTCTGAAATGCACCCCGTTCGCCTCCAAGTCGTGGGTGCGGTACCTATCGGCAAAGTGCCTAAGGTTCGTGTTCAATCTGGCTCTTGCGTTCGCGTTGCAACGGGTAGTTACCTGCCAGAAGGCGCTGATGCGGTTGTGCCTCTCGAATGGACTCGTGAACGAGGCTCGTGGATTGAAGTCGTTAAGCCTGTCGCTCAAGGACAGCACGTTACACCGAGAGGGTCGGATGTTCCAGAGGGCAGTACCGTAGTAGAGACTGGGAGGCGTATTGGGCTTGCAGAACTAGCTCGTCTCTCTGCCGCTGGTGTAGGTAAGGTGCCTGTGTATCACAGTCCGCGGGTTGCTGTAATCAGTATAGGAGGCGAGCTGGTCCCTCCCGGCCGACAACTCCCGCCAGGGCGAGTCTATGATGTAAATGCTCAGACCCTGTATGCGATGGTTCAAGCTGATGGTGGACATCCTGCGATCCATCGCATCTACAGTGATGCCTACGAACACATCGAAAGCGCGGTTCATCAGGCTACACTACGCTACGACATTGTGATAACATCTGGAGCTACCTCTGTTGGTGAAACCGACGTTCTTCCAGACATCCTCCGCGATCTTGGACAGCTTCTCTTCTACGGCGTTCGCGTTAAGCCTGGAAAACCAACCGCTCTCGCTTGGGTAGAACGCTGTCCCGTAGTAGCGCTACCAGGCAATCCCTTCTCGTGCGCAGTCGCGTACGCCCTCTACGCACGACCACTCGTTAGGCGACTATCCGGTCTCCCCTTCACAGAGCCTCGTATCTACCCTACAGCACAGCCTCTTCGAGGAGAAGCTGGGAAGACGCTTCTATATCCCGTTCAGCTCCTAGGAGGAAAAGCGCATCCCTTCGAGATTCGGTCCCCTCTCGCGCGACTCATACAAGCAGAAGGCGTAGCTGAGGTTCCTGAAGGCTCTCTTCTCGTAGAGGAAGCGCCTGTGTGGCCCCTCCACGCCCCGTAGCGCTAGACATTGTTCTGTGAAGCTCGTGAATCGTGGATTCGCTGGCTTCACCGCCTTCTCTCCATCCCTCTATGGATATGCGTAACCGAGTTTGACATACTAATTGTAGAGGGAATCTTTCGCCCCGTGGGATGCTGGGAGTACGTATCCCTGTACCACAAAGCCCTATGGCACATACTGCTTCCAGCAGTCCTCCTTCTGCTGCTCCTAGCCTCTAAAGACTGGCGTCTTCCTGCCTACAGTGGGGTCCTCCTATACAGTGGCGCTGAAGACTTACTGTACTTCATCATGCTACGCCAGCCCTTCCCCGCGGTCTTCTACTGGCTGCCCGGTAGCCCCACTCCTACCATCTTGTTTATTCGAGCACTTCTTGCTGTAACGCTTGTAGCTCTGCTCGACTACTGCGATCTGCGTTTAAAGCTACAGAAACGCCTGTACCTGTGGTTAGAAACCGTTGCGTTAAAGCGATTAGGGTCTTCATGACATATGTGAAGGAAATGCTGCACTATGCCGCTTTTGAGCTACCAAATGTTATATTTAGCGTAATCGGCTCTGGGTCTTGAAAGAAGCGCGCATCCCCTCCCTGCTTCGGGAGGGGTGGCGTCGCCTTCCTCCTCAAGTACGAATCGGGCTAGTGCTAGGGCTTGCTATCCGCCTCGCTCTAGCACCCTTCTTCGGTCATCACTGGGACTCTTACGTGTGGGGGGAGGTAGCTCGTGAGCTTTGGGCGGGAGAGAACCCCTATCAGGCTGCCCTCACCAGAACGTGGAGCTGGGGCTTTTACTGCTATCCCCCACCATGGATGCTCTGGTGTGCAGCTGCTTACCCCGCAGCTAGGCTATCCTATCACGCATTTCTTCTGGTGTTAAAGACCCCGTTGGTGATCGCCGATACCTTGCTCGCGCTTCTCCTCCTAAGGTTCATATCGGATAGGTGGGGAGAGGCTAGAGGAAGCTACGCATTTCTCGCATACTTCCTTAACCCCCTATCTATTTACGTAACCGCAGTACACGGTATGTTTGATAGCCTCGCAGTACTGCTGGGTTTTGCGGGGCTTCTTGCTCTTATCGACAACCGCCAGCGTCGTGGCGCGCTGCTGCTGGGTGCTGGAGCTGCGGTAAAGCTGTATACTGCCTACTTGCTACCACTACTACTGCTCCGTGAATATAAGCGGTCTGGCTGGAAGTCGGTGCTGTACTTCCTTCTCTACTACAGTATTGTCCCAGTAGCCTTTTCCTTACCCTTCTTCTTAATCGACCCCTTCGCCTACCTGTACGCTATTCTATTCGGCAACTTTGGCAAAGTCGGGTTTATGTCTATCTGGGTGTTTTTTGCAGGAATCGCTTCTCCAACCGTAGTAACCACCGCCGCATCTCTTCTTACGATCGTAGTATACCTCCTCGTCCTCCACCGTACCTACCAAAACGATCTCATCTACGCAACATTCGCTCTCCTCTGCACGTTCCTAGCCCTATCTCCTAAAGTAAGTCCTCAGTACGTGATTTGGATCCTCCCTCAGTGTGTCGTACTGCTTACTTCAGGAAAACTGTCTAATTCAAAGCTTCTCGCATTTACAGGATTTCCCCTCCTATCTTGCATTAGCCAACTTGCTGTGTTCGGCCCTGGCTTTCTAATCCCTCAGCCCATCGACACAACCAGCGCTGCTGGACCCATCGCTTACACTCTAAACATCATCGGTAACACGGGATTAGCAGTATATGCCTTCTCATCGTTCAAGCCTTTCCTTCCTTCCCCCCCCACTCCTTTACGTAAGTTAAAGACGCTGCAAGTTGGGCTTCAGACGCTAGAGCCGCATTTTGTTGGATTCCTCCTACTCTGTATATTCATCGTCTCTGGTGTACTAACTGCATCGTACGTTAGACCGCTTGCACTAGGGCTTTCCTCTCAGTGGGTTGCGCGTGTTGCAATTCCTGAAAGCATCGACACCGCCTTTGTGCTAACAAAGCCTGACTATGGTGTCGGCTACTATGTAAGTAAATACGAACCAACTCTAGTCGTCCTAGGCTTTAGCCCAGACTTCTTCCACACATACTTCCTGTTGAACGAGACAGCTCCTCTCGCACCCTACCTCCGCTTTACTCTCTCACCCTACAACAACTGGACTCTTGCAGATCTACGCGGTGTCATAGTTGAACTCCACCAGCACGATGTTGATGTTGCTATCGGGGTGTTCTTACGAGCTGATTACCTGATAACAAAGAGTGGGGAGTTAGGGTATATTTCAACGTGGCTCCATCAGAACATCTCTGGTGCGGCTGATGGACCCTATTTGCGTTTAATGCACGTAGTCCGATCGCCAAACATCACCTACGCAGACTTACTCGCACACGATCTTCAGCAGGTAGCACGTGATCTTGATGCTAATGCAGTAGCTTTACTCGCGCCCTACGACCCTGCACCTCTTAACCAACGCCATCAGTTCGCGCGCGGGCTTCTAAAACTTGCTCGAGCAATCACCGACTTTCCAGTTATCGTAACCGATGTTGAAGGCGATGCTAATCTGATAAACACCTACATCTCCTTAATACCCCATGTTCGACTGTTTATTGTTCAAACACGTCCCTGGAGCCTTGGCGTGTATCATACAATCCGACCAACAAAGTCCAGCTACTACACAAAGTACGTTCGTCGTTTGCTCTCCTCCATACCACCGGAGTACCGGACGCGGGTTGCGTTTACTATAGAGACCAGCGACTTTCACGAAGGGTGGGTTGTCCCTCGCTGGTTCCTCGACTCTGAGCTTGAGTGGTTACTGCGGCTTGACCTTAATGCCTACGTGATTTACTGCGCCAGCCTCTACGTTCCTTACAATATCGAAGCTATGTTCTCCGCCGCTTCTTCTACAGTTAACCCCTGCTAGCCTTCTCTTCCTCCTCTCGCTGCTTCCACACTGTATTGCCTATAGCCAGTAGTGCTCCTAGCCCAACCGCAAGCGCAGCCACTGCATAGCCTGTGATCCCAAACCCGTACGCCGCACGTGGAAGCAAGTGATAATCGTATCCATAAACCGTTGCAGCAAATTTGATTGTAGCTCCCATAACAGCCGCCCAGAGCCCATATACTACTGCTAGCATCCACAAGCCCCATATGTATCGGCGATGCACCGCCCATATTCCAATAGCAGAAAGTGCGAGTGCCGCTGTCGCCGTACTAGGTATAAGTCCAAGATGTACAAACATCACAACACTTGGTGCAAACGCTACAAAGTACGCTATGAGAGGCTTCCACCCGATGGGAGGTAGCTCCTCCAACGCCCCAGCGTTCTCAACCCGCTAAAAGGTTTGGAGAAGCTTAATTGGTGTTGTAGAGAAGCAGCGGTGGCGGTTCGTATCACCAGCCCTCACGTATCTCACTACAACCTGTTTAGCGGCTGCTTTGTACCCTATGAAGCCGCTCGCTTCGTTGTAGTTGGTGTTCCGTTCGACGACACATCTACCTACCGTGCAGGAAGTCGGTTCGGTCCTCAAGCCATTCGTGAAGCTTCAATAAACATAGAGTCTTTCTGCGAACGGTCTAGCATAGACATAGACGACGTTCCCATTACCGACTTAGGAGACGTTCACGTTGCAGAAAGCCTATTGGAAACCATCAAGCGAATTGCGGGAATCGCTGAGGACGTTTACAAACACAACAAGGTTTTGGTTCTTTTAGGTGGAGAACATGCGATAACGCTTGGAGGCGTTGAACCCCTCATCCCCGACGTAACGCTCGTGTACTTTGACGCTCATATGGACCTCCGCGATGAGATGTTTGGCGCACGCCTCTCCCACGCTACCGTCCTCCGCCGGCTGGTCGAGAAGCTCGGGGCGGACCGTGTCGTCGGAGTGGGTACGCGCGCCTATTGTAAAGAGGAGCTGATTTTCGCCATCAAGTCTCGGGTTAGATTTCTCTACGCTCGCGAAATCCGTTCAAAGGGTATTGAGTGGGCTAAACAACAACTCGCTGAGTTCCTGTCTTCTGCTCGCCGAATATACGTATCGATCGACATCGACGTACTTGACCCCGCCTACGCGCCCGCCGCTGCAAACCCAGAACCTGAAGGACTAACTCCCAGCCAGCTCTACGACCTGCTTACCGCGATTCCCGGCGACCGTGTATGGGGAATCGACCTTACAGAAGTATCGCCACACTATGATCGCGGAGTCACCGCTATCGTCGCAGCACGATCTCTCTTCGAGATCATCGCTCACGTCTACAAACACCGCTTCCGTAGACCCGTTCCTGAACGACCTCCTCCTGAGAAAAGACCACCTTCACCACCGCCTCCACCCGAGGAGAAGCGCCGTGCTCCTCGCCGAAAACCGAAGCTTCCGAGCCCCTGGCGACGCTCTCTCTTCGAAGAATTCGAGTCCGGTTGAAGACCTCATCCCTACACGTTTCGGCGTTTCGTGACGATGTCTACACATGCTCTCGTACGCGGTGTGGAATGTGTCGCGAGGGCTGCCCTGTTTACGAAGTTCTACGTTTCGAAACAGTAGCGGCGCGGGGTCGATACATGCTCATACGCGGACTTCTTGAGCAGAGGTATGGAATTAACGAGACTGTTCGCAAACGTGCGTACCAGTGTATGCTCTGCGGCTACTGCTTGTACCGCTGTGCTACTCAAACAACAGATGCGTTTATCGCACTACGCGCTGATGTTGTTGAAGCGGGTTTCACGATTCCTGAAATTGATCGGATGGTACGAAGCCTTGTTCACTACGGAAACCCCTTCTTCCAGGAGAAGCCTAAGCCCCAGCTAGCTCCTCGATCGGGTAGCGTTCTGTTCTTCGTAGGCTGTACGTACGCATATATAGCCCCCAAAGACGCTCAGAAGGCTGCTACACTGCTGCTCCGTATAGGCTACCCCATTTTCCAGCGCAGAGACGAGCCTTGTTGCGGACAGGTTCTCCACCTCTACGGGTACCTACGAGATCAAGCCGCTTTTGAAGAAAGGCTTGCAGCATGGCTATCCGATACAGGTGCAGATCTCATCATAACCGCTTGTCCTGGATGTTACTCTGCGCTTAAGCGACTGGAGGAACGCGGTCAGGCTCCTCACACGCTTCACTTAGTGGAAGCTGTCCTCGAAGCACAGCCTCGCTTCCACCCTCTTAAGCTACGAGTCACCTGGCATGACCCCTGCCACCTCGTTCGTATGCACCGTATGCCAGAGCTGCCGCGTCAACTGCTGCGTCAAATTCCCAGCCTTCGCTTTGAGGAAATGCCTCGGCACGGCTACAACGCACGTTGTTGCGGAGGACCCGCGCTGTTTTACGACCCAGAACTCATGCTCGAAGTTGCCGATCGTCGGCTCTCTGAGGCTACGAGCTTAGCCGTACGGTACCTAGTAACCTCCTGTCCTCTCTGCGAATACGCACTACGTAAGGCAAACAGGATACTCAATAAGCGGCGCGTTATCCTTCCCGTCCAAGACCTCCTTTTGCGTGCGCTAGCGTAAAGGAGTAACTATCTTTAAGCTCGCGGCGAGCCCAATGTCATGCCCGTACGCTACATTGTGCGCTGCCCTCTCTGCGGTCGCTCCTTCACCTACGAAGTTCCTCATCCCCCTCGCCGCGGAACGAAACGCCGAGACCGACTCCACATGCCCATTGAAGTTCGACTTCGCCTCTACCTAGTCGACCATATGCTTCAGAAGCATGGGCTCACTCCTCAGGAGCATGTTATTAAAGAAGCCCTAAGAAGGCTTAAGGTCCTCTACCTTCAGGAGAGCGAAGCCGCTTCTTCAGCAGAAGCATAACTAAAGCAAGCACCGCTGCACCACACAGGATAGCCACAGCGATAACGGTTACAGCCTGCCAGCCTGTCCGCTCAACCACTACAGTAATGCACCTCCGGTCTCCGAGTACGCCATCTGACACAACTACTCGAATCGTGTAGTTACCTGGATCGACGACCTCTAGCTCTCCAGATAACAGGAAGCGCTCACCCTGGTCTTCCGCGATCGTGAGTGCTGACTTAGAGACGTATGTTTCGTTGTTTTTCCAAAGCTCCGCATAGGCGATGCGAAGGTCTTCGCTCCCCTCAGGGCTTTCAACAACGACCTCCAAATGCACCGCCGCAGTCTCACCAAACTTTACATACACGTGATCTCCTTCTACAACCTGTGCAGATACTATACGAGGCCATGCCAAATCTACGGTAAAGTAGGTTCTTCCCCTCGCCTCATTCCCTGCTACGTCGTAGCCCACAACCTCTAAACAGTACACGCTACTCTGGTTCACCTGAACAGTTGCGTTGGTGTACTGAGTACTCAGGATGTGCGTTCCGTTCAGGTACACATCTGCACTCTTATACCCCGACTGTGCGTCTTCGACAAGCCAAACTACCGTAAACTCCTGATCTATGATAACATCATAGGAATGTGGCTGGATGATGCGGATTATCGGAGGCGTTCGGTCTATACCCACCTCCACGAAGGTCGAAACTTTCCTAGCGCCGTCGCTAGCACTAGCCTCTAACCTACAAAGCCCCTCCTCTAACTCTGAGTAGTTCCACAGCGCCACTACGGCGATCCATCCAGGAGATCCGCAAGACGCTCCTCCACGCTGGGTACTTGCTACGACCCAGCTTCCGTTAAGTATCTCCAGATCGAGTGTTAGAACCGCTAAGTAACCGAGCTGATGTGTAGCGTTAGCGATAACGGTCGCAGACCCAGGCTCCGCTTTCAACCACCCTGCCTTTGCTTCCTCACACTCGATCGTTATTGTGAACTCGTAGCTATCACCTCCTTCAGCGATATCGAAACAGGCTGTTCCCCCGCACCACTCACCTGATACCGTAGTTACGTTAACGATGATTGTGTACGTCCCCGGCGTACAGCTACTATCGTAACTCCAGTTGTAGCCAAAGAGAATCCAACCAGCTCCACCCCATGCCGAACCTCCGTATTCTACAACCTCCATCGATAGGTTTTCAGCAACAAGCGTCCACCCATCCGGAGCGATGATTGATAGGTTTGCTGCGGCAAACTCATGGTAACCTGAATCTGAAGATGCGTTAGCGAGAATGACTACACTACGCAGAGGTGGAGGCCATCCGGTGCGAAATACCGTACGCTTTCCACCACCAACATCGAGGGTTCCGACCCAAACAACTTTAGCTACCTCCTGTGTTGATGGAAAGATGGGCTGGGCGAGGCTGATGGGAAGTAGAGCGGCGAAAACTACAACGAGCATACTAGTTGCTGTTATCCTTCTTACCCTACTCCTCCCGCTGCCCATCACCATCGAAGCCCCCCACACAGCCGTTCGATACCGGAGCGCTTCTTCAGCCTTTGAGCCTACCGCAGCGCGCTATCACACATTAACCCTCGTAGTCCGTTTGAATAACCTCAAAATACGTCATACGTCGGCTGGTGTCATAATTTCATTCTCAGGTGGAGTGCTAACAAGAGTTGAACAGTATCATCTTCCTGCGAAACCGCTCGTAATTGCGATTCCACCCGACGCTCATTTCGTTAACATCTCTGCAGAACCTCTTGAAT
>Ga0190367_1001056_pt1 | contig 17150 bp, 17 predicted proteins | sample 4872181011_MG_FD_171838 | JGI IMG/M metagenome (GOLD analysis project Ga0190367, IMG submission 171838) | Hydrothermal vent microbial mat bacterial communities from Southern Trench, Guaymas Basin, Mexico - 4872-18-10-11_MG | ecosystem: Environmental > Aquatic > Marine > Hydrothermal vents >...
GCCCAGAGAGGAATACCTGCGCGCTGGCGTCCACATAGGCTCGCGCGTCAAGATGGGCGATATGGCGAAGTTCGTCTACAGGTGCCGGCCCGATGGCCTCTGGATACTGGACCTAGAGAAAATAGACGAGCGCATCCGCGTGGCAGCTAAGTTCCTGGCCCGTTTTGACCCGGAGAAGATAGTAGTGGTCTCCTCACGTATCTACGGCCGGAGACCCGTGGAGATGTTCTGCCAGGTGGTGGGGGCCGTGCCCATAGCCGGCCGCTTCGTGCCCGGCACCTTCACTAACCCCCGCTTGCCCGAGCACATAGACGCCGACGTGGTGCTCGTGGTGGACCCGAGGGCCGACGAACAGGCCATTTCCGAGGCCACCAAGGTCGGCATACCCGTCGTGGCCCTCTGCGGCACGGACAACAGCCTGGCAGACATAGACTTAGCCATCCCGGCCAACAACAAGGGCCGGAGGGCTCTTGCGACCATATTCTGGCTTTTAGCCAGACAGGTGCTGCGCGAGAGAGGCGATATACCGCCCGACGGCGATATACCTTATAGCATAGAGGACTTCGAGGCTAGGCCCTAAGCGCCACGCCCGGCCCGACACCCGTGGATTTTGGGTAAAAGATATCTCCCTGAATAGCCTTAGTACAGCGGGGTAGGCCTTGGCAGTAAGGCGCCCAGCCGTGGCAGGCGCTTTCTACGCTGGCTCGGAGAGGGGCTTGAGGCGCCAGATAGAGTGGTGTTTCAAGCACGAGCTAGGGCCTGGCGAGCTACCTAAACCACCCAATAAGCCCTTAGAGTGCTTAGTGGCCCTCGTCTGCCCCCACGCTGGCTACATGTATTCTGGCCCTGTGGCGGCGCACGCTTACGCCCGGTTGGCGCGCGAGGGGAAGCCGGACACGGTCATAATCTTGGGGCCAAACCACACGGGCTTCGGCAGCTCCGTGGCCATCTCCGTGGGAGGGGCCTGGAGGACGCCCTTAGGCGATGTAGAAGTGGATACCCGCGTGGCGGAGGCCATAATGGATAAGGCCAAGATCATATCGGCTGATGATGAGGCCCATATCTACGAGCACTCCATAGAGGTCCAACTCCCCTTCCTCCAATACCTCTACGGTAATACCTTCAAGTTTGTCCCCATCTGCATGATATTCCAAGACGTGCGCACTAGCACGGAGGTCGGCGAGGCAGTAGCGGGCGCCATAGAGGAGCTAGGCCTGAACGCGCTCGTGATAGCCTCCACGGACCTCACGCACTACGAGCGCCATGAGATAGCGGTCAAGAAGGACGCGGAGGTCATAAAGGCCGTTGAGGCCTTAGATGTGCCGGGCCTCTATAGGGCCGTGGAAGAGCTGCCCGTGAGCATGTGCGGTTATGGCCCCACGGCCGTGGCCATGGTGGCGGCTAAGAAGCTCGGGGCCGCTAGGGGCGAGCTACTGAAGTACGCGACGAGCGGCGATATCACGGGCGACAGGAGCGCAGTAGTGGGCTACGCTGCCATAGCCATCACGAGGTAGCTGGCCTTGACGACTAGCCGTTACGCCGTGGCCTCCGCCCCGGCCAAGGTCATCTTGTTCGGCGAGCACTTCGTTGTCTACGGCGTTCCGGCCTTGGTAGCAGCCATAGATCTGCGTGCCGAAGCCCTCTTAGCGGAACGCGAGGATGGGCTCATCTACATCGGGGCTCCCGACCTAGGCTTGGCAGGCTACTTTGATGCCGAGGGCTCCTTCAGGCCAGAGGAAGGTGGGAAAGAAGCTGAGGGCGCCCTGAGACCCATCTTCGTAGCTGTGAGGGAAATCTGGAGGGCTCTTAAGGCCCGACCTAGTGGCGTAAATGTGGAAGTAAGGTCCAGGATACCTGTGGCTGCTGGTCTGGGCTCCTCGGCGGCCGTGGCTGTCTCAGCTGCTGCCGCTGCCTCCTGGCTCTCGGCTGGCCGATTAGAGGAGGAACTGATCTTCAAAGCAGCCCTCGAGGCCGAGAAACTCATCCATATCACGCCTTCTGGCGTGGACCCGGCGATCTCTACTTATGGGGGTCTCATCGCGTACAAAAAGGGCGAGGGCATTAGGAGGCTCGAAATCGGCGCGCATTTAGAACTCGTGGTAGGCGATACGGGCCTAAAGAGGTCTACGGGCGCTTTAGTCGCAGCTGTCAGGGCCCTTAAGGACAGGAGGCCGGGCCTCTTCTCAAAGCTGCTCGAGGCAGCAGAAGAGCTGGTCGACGAGGCCTTGGGCGCTCTTAAGGAGGGCAATTTGAGGGCCTTAGGAGAACTTATGGATATAAGCCACGGCCTCCTCGCGTCCATAGGCGTCTCTAACGCGGCCTTGGAGAGGCTGGTCCACGCCGCCAGGCGTGCGGGAGCGCTCGGGGCTAAGCTAACAGGCGCCGGCGGGGGAGGCTGTATGATCGCGCTTGTTGAGCCCGGCAAGGGCCGTGAGGTAGCTAAGGCCATAGAGGAGGCCGGGGGCAGGGCCTTCCTGGCAGCCGTGAGCGAGGAGGGCGTCAGGATTGAGCGGGCGGGGCCTAGTGGTGCTTAAACTCGGCGGCTCGGCCATAACGGACAAGAAGGAGCCCTTCAAGCCCGACCTAAAGGCCATAGAGCGCTTAGCTGGCGAGATAGCGGCCTCGAGTGTGAGGGAACTCGTGCTAGTTCATGGGGGCGGGAGCTTCGGCCACCCTCTCGCCAGGGATTACAGCATCAAAGAGGGCTTTAAGAGCCCCTGGCAGCTCAGGGGCCTGGCTGAGACGCACTTGGCCATGGAGGAGCTCAACAAGCTAGTCGTCAAGGCCCTCCTGGCCGAGGGGCTGCCTGCCGTCCCCTTACCGCCTTTCTCGTGCTTCACGACAAGGGATGGCCGTGTAGCTAAGGCCTTCTTAGAACCCCTCAGGGGTCTCATGAAGCTGGGCGCTATCCCCGTCCTCTACGGCGACGTGGTGATGGACGAGAGCCTGGGCTTCACCATCCTCTCGGGGGACCAGATAGTGGCTTACCTGGCCCTGACCCTAGGGGCCTCAAGGGTCGTCCTGGCCCTGGCCGTGGAAGGCGTCTTCACGCGCGACCCTAACCTCTACCCAGATGCCGTGTTAGTGCCCCGCCTCAGGCCCAGCGAGCTAAACAGGGTAGAGGCCGGCGGGGCAGCGGCCATAGATGTCACGGGCGGCATGGGGAAGAAGCTGAGAGAGATGGCCCCCGTAGCCTCGGCGGGCATACCCGTGTTCTTCACGAGCGCTAAGGTGCCGGGCAACGTGGAGAAAGCGCTCAGGGGAGAAAAAGTGAGGGGGACACTCCTAGCTCCTTAGTAGTGGTTTGCTAGCAGTTCCCTAGCAACTTGACCATACGCCTGTAGAGCGAGAGCCAGATACGCCCTTTCTGTGTCGTACGGAAGAACATCATGGCATCCGTCTCCCTCTGCTCTATCAAGCCCTTACTCATTAGGAAGTCTAAGTACTTACCGATGCACCTTAAAGTTGAGGCAGCTGCATGGTCTTGTACTGCTCTATGAGCTTGAGGTAGTCTATCTTGCCCACGCTCGTCTTGGGCAGCGAGTCCACGAACACGAACTTGTCCGGTATCCACCATTTCACTATCTTGCCTTCATCGACGGCCTTCTCCATGTGCTTGCGCAGGTCTTCCTCGCTCACCTTGCCCTTGTACTCGGGCTTTAGGACCACTAGGGCTATGGGCCTCTCGCCCCACCGGGAGCTGGGCACGGGTATCACGGCTACCTCGGAGACGGCCTCGTGCATGGATAAGATGCTCTCGAGGGCGAGAGGCGGTATCCACTCGCCACCGCTCTTTATCATGAACTTATAACGGCCCGTTATCTGTATGTAGCCTTCCTCGTCCCAGACCGCCATATCGCCCGTGTGGAGCCAGCCGCCGCGCCAGAGCTCCTTAGAGCGCTCCGGGTCCTTGTAATAGCTCTGGGTGAGCCAGGGTGCCCTGACCACTATCTCGCCTATGGTCTTCCCATCCCTCGGCACATCACGCATCTGCTCGTCTACCACGCGCAGCCTGACGAGCGGTAACGGGAAGCCCGTCTTGATGGCCACGTCCAACTTGGCTTCCTCCGGCCAATCAAGCATGTGGTCCTTGAAGACGGCTATCGTCAGGACCGGGCAGGTCTCGGAGAGGCCGTAACCTGCCATGACCCTTATGCCCAGCTCCCTGGCCCTCATGGCCAGGCCCTTGGGCAGAGCGGCACCCCCTATGATGACCTTCCACCTAGAGAGGGCATCCCGGTATTCCTCGGCCTTCGGGTGGTAAACCATCATGTGGAGCAGGGTGGGTACCATGTGAGAGACCGTTACGCCCTCCTTGCGCATGAGCTCGAAGATGAGTTCCGGCTCATAACGGCCTAAGAGGACCATCTTCATGCCCAGGAGAGCGGCTACGTATGGTATGCCCCAGGAGTGGACGTGGAAGAAGGGCACCATAGGCATGATCACGTCCGTGGTCACCAAGTTGCTCTCGGCGGGGAGGGCTGAGAGATGTATGATTAGCGAGAGCGTGTGGAGTACTATCTGCCTGTGCGTGAACCACACGCCCTTGGGGAGACCCGTAGTGCCGGTCGTGTAGAAGAGCGTGGCCCAGGTGTTCTCATCGAAATCGGGGAACTCGTAATCGGGCTTAGCCTCCTTCAGCAGCTCCTCGTACTCGTAAGCTGGTTCCAACGTGGTAGAGGGCATCTCGCCCTTATCGCTCCCTATGATGAACCATTTCACGGAGGGCGGGAGCATGCCCTTGACCTTCTCGAGGAGCGGGACAAACTCATCTCGGATTACGAACACGTCGTCCTCAGCGTGCCTTATGGTGTGAAGTATCCACTTCGGCGGCAGGCGCAGGTTTATGGTGTGGAGGACGGCCCCCATCATGGGGACAGCGAAGAAGAGCTCCATGTAACGGTGCGTATCGAAATCCAGGACGCCTACCTTCATCCCCGGCTTCACGCCAAGGTCCGCGAGCGCCCTAGCGAGCTTCTTCACGCGGTCGTAGAACCCGCGCCAGGTGTAGCGGACAAGGTCTCTGTAGACTATCTCCTTGTTAGGCGCTCTCTCGACGCCGTGCTCTAGCAGGTACTTTATCAGCAACGGATATGAATAGGCCTCGGGGGCGGGTTTAGCCATGTCCTTCCCCAAGCCTTAAAGGCCATGTATGCATATATGCCTTTGGGTAAGAGGGCTTGCTCCAGGCCATCGATTTCCACGTGCATCCCCTCCCCATGCTGCCTGACCAGCTCTTGCTAGATGAGATGCGGGCCTCCGGCCTCGAGAAATGCGTCCTCCTGGCCATGGATGTTGACCACAAGATGCTCGAGGAACCGGGCGTCCGTTCTTGGATGGCCTCTAGGCTCTTCGAAGCCGGTTCTTGGAACCTCTACGAACTTGAATATGCGAAACTATTGCTCCAATTGGGCAGGACGCCTAATGAGAGGATGGCGAGCTTGGTGAAGGCACATCCTGACCTCTTTGTGGGCGTGGGCTCTGTTAACCCAGCTAAGGGCCTAAGGTACGTAGAAGAGGGGCTTGAGGAGATAAGGGAGTTAGGCTTAGTGGGCGTGAAACTCCTGCCCACGCTCCAGCTCTTCGACCCAGATGAGCGCCGGGAGGAACTCACGGCCATCTTCGATTTCTGCTCTAAACACGGCCTCATCCTCGTGCTGCACACAGGCTGCGACCCAGGCCCCTGGGAGCATCCCGCCCTATCGGCCTGCGCTAGGCCGGGGCGTTACGGGCCTCTGGTAAGCGCTTACCCAGATGTGCCCGTGGTCTTGGCCCACGCGGGGAGCTATAGCATCCGCCGCCCGGGCATCTGGCTAGACGAGGCCCTGGAGCTCTGCCGCCGGAACGACCACGTGTGGCTCGATCTAGCGGCCGTCACCTACCTGGCCGTTGAGGAGAAGTTCGCTAAGAGGATAAGGGAGCTGGTGGGCTTCGATAGGGTGCTCTTCGGCTCTGATTGGCCTACCGTCTATAGGACAGCGGTTAGGGATGCCTTAGAACGTCTCCTAGCCTCGAGGGCCTTGAGCGACCAGGAGAAAGAAGCTGTGGCTAGGGAGAACGCGAGGGAGCTGCTTAAGGCTGTGCTCTGATGATGGGGCTGGTAAGGTTTTTAGGAGCCCGCGGGCGCCTGGGGCGGGAAGGGACATGACGACCCAAATGGAATTGGCCCGTAGAGGGCAGCCCACGGAGGAGATGCGTGCCATCGCGAAAGAGGAAGGTGTGCCGCTGCACGTGCTGATGAGGCGCGTGGCCTCGGGCAGGGTAGTGATAACGCGAAACGTGCGCAGGGAGCACGTCAGGCCCACGGGCATAGGAGCTGGCCTCCGCGTGAAGGTGAACGCGAACGTGGGCACATCCTCTGACCTGTGTGACCCAGAGCTCGAGGTTGAGAAGGCCCGCATCGCGGTCCGCTATGGCGCGGACACGGTCATGGACCTCAGCACGGCTGGCGACCTAGACGCCATAAGGCGCAAGATAATAGAGGCCGTGGACGTGCCGATCGGCACGGTGCCCATCTACCAGGCCGCCATAGAGGCGGCGACCAAGAAGGGCTCCATAGTGGATATGGACGAGGACGACATCTTCAGGACCATAGAGAAGCACGCGCGGGACGGCGTGGACTTCATGACCGTGCACTGCGGCGTGGTGAAGGCCATAGTAGAGCGCCTCCGCGAGCAACCCCGCTGGTTAGGCATGGTAAGCCGTGGCGGCACCTTCCACGCCCTCTGGATAATCCACCATGGCAAGGAGAACCCGCTCTACGAGAACTACGATTACCTCCTCGAGATAGCTCGCGAATACGATATCACGCTCAGCCTTGGCGATGGCCTTAGGCCCGGCTGCATATTGGATGCAACGGATTGGGCTCAGATTCAGGAGCTCCTCGTGATAGGCGAGCTGGTCAAGCGCGCCCGGGAGGCAGGCGTCCAGACCATGGTGGAGGGGCCAGGCCACCTGCCCTTAAACCACGTGGCCGCGAACGTGCGCCTCCAGAAGGCCATTTGCGATGGAGCGCCCTTCTACGTGCTCGGGCCCGTAGTGACAGACGTGGCGCCGGGCTACGATCATATAGTCTCGGCCATAGGGGGCGCCCTGGCCGCGTTAGCTGGCGCGGATTTCCTGTGCTACGTCACGCCAGCCGAGCACCTCGGCCTCCCCATGCCCGAGGACGTGCGCGAGGGCGTGATAGCAGCCCGCATAGCGGCTCACGCGGCTGATTTAGTGCGCTTAGGCAAGAGGGCGCTTAAATGGGAAGAGGAGATGGCCAAGGCCCGTGCCAAAGGTGATTTCAAGGCCCAGCTCAAGCTCGCCATGGACCCGGAGAGAGCCAGGGAGATCTTGACGCGCACTAAAGCCAGTGTGCCCGGCACCTGCACCATGTGCGGCCGCTTCTGTGCCCTGAAGCTTTACGGGGCCTACTTCAAGCGGAAAGCCGTTTGCTGAGCCTAAGCGCCCATAAAGGCCTCTAGGCCCCTAGGCGCCCTCTTGCGCTCCGCTAGCTCACCTAAATCAGCCACGTAGATGGCCTTGCGGGCCGGGAGGCCCACGTTCACCACGAGCGTGTCGCCTACCCGGGCCTCGAGCACGCGGGCCTTGTGGGCGTGGCCGTGGAGCCAGAGGTGTGGCCCGTGACGCTCTATCAAGCGCTCGTAAGCCCGACAGCCCATCTCGGGCCAGATACGCTCTCTCTCGCCCTCGAGGGTCCTGTACGTGGGCGCGTAATGCGTCATCACGACCACCACATCGGCCCTCAGCCTGGCCAACAGGCCGTCAAGGAGCTTGACGCGGCGCCTGTAGAGAGCCCTTATGCCCGGCACGTGCGTCCTCTGCCACCAAGTAGGCCTATCGAGCGATCCTCTTGAGCCTACCAAGCCAATCTTGAGGCCCCCGAGCTCCATGATAAGCGATTCATCATCTAGCCAGCGGACGCGCTCATAAGCCAGATAGGCTTCCTTGCTCTCCTCATACTCCTCGTTGCCAAAGCAAGCTACAATAGGGTAATCGAGGCCAGCTTCCTCCAGGGCTTCCAAGACGGCCTTGAACTGTTCATGAGCGTTCTTCTCAACCATGTCGCCGACCAACAGCATGAGATCTGGCTTGCCATGCGATTCCAACATGGCCTTCAGGGCTTCCCTGAAGAGCGGCAGGTATTTAGGCGCGTGCACATCGGCTACGGCCGCCAGAATAGGGCCTTGTCCCGCCAAGCAGTGGCCCCCTGAGTGAGGCTGGCCTTAAGGTGTGAATAAAGGTGTGGGGGCTCCCGCGTCCCCACGATGCCTTGGCGCTGCCCTCTCAGGAGGGCTTTTCTACCTTGAAGGCGGGCTCTGGCTTGGAGTAGATGTTGCCCCCGGCATGTAAGAGGGGCCTCACGGCCTCCAGGTCCCAGAGGCCTTCCCTGAAGGCCTTGGGGTCCGCATAAGCCATTACCACCTCGGCCACGAAGATATCGTGGCTCCCGCAATCTATGACCTGTTTGACCCGGCACTCCAGGTGGGCCGGGCATTCCTCTATTATGGGCGCTCTCACGACCTTAGCTGGCTTGGCCGTGAGGCCAGCCTTGGCTATCTTATCTGGCACGTCACGCCCGCTCACGCTGCCGCAGTAGTGGACGGCCTCGGCTAGCTCGGCAGAGGGCACGTTCACCACGAACTCGCCTGTCTCCTTTATGAGGCCGTGGGAGTAGCGCTTCTTGGCCACGCAGATGGCCACCGTGGGCGGGTCCCTGGCCACGGGCGTTATCCAAGAGATGGCTATCGCGTTTGGCTTGCCTTCCCTGTCCACGCACGTCACGAGCACGGCTGGCCTGGGGTGTAGAAGCCTGTAGAAGGCCTTCATCACGTCCTCCTTCTCCACATCCATCACCTCGGCCAGGGGGGCCTACCGGGCCTATAAGACATGTGCGTGGCCCGCCGGCAGCTAGAGACGGCCCTATAGCAAGCGGCCATGGGCACCAACGCCCCTCCCAGCGGGATGGCCGAGAGGGCCAGGCTGGTCTCGCGCCCCACGGTATCCGCTGCTAAGCCCCCTAGGAGGCCCAGGAGCACGCCTAGGTTCCTCACGGCCTCGCAGTAGCCCACCGCCTCCCCCCTGACATCCTCCTCGGCCAGCTCAGCCGGGCTGAGGGTATAACCCAGGTTGAAGAGGGGGCCAGCGGGCAGGAGCCAGAGGACCACGAAGACGGATGGGTCTGAGGCCACCACGTAGATAGGCGTCATAGTCGTATAGCAGGCCGTGGAGAGAGCGAATATCCTGAGACCGCCCAGCCTCCTGATGGCTTTGCCAGCCACGGCGAGCATGGCAGCCGATAGGAGGGAGCCCGCGCCCATGAGCAAGCCCATGCTGACCTTCGAGCGGCCTAGTGAATCGTAGACCCTTATCCTTATGAGCAGGTTAGCCCACTGGAGGCCCAACCAGCTCAAGAAAATGGCCCCGAGGAGCAAGCTGAAGCCGTTCTTGGCCCTGAAAGCCGGCGTCAAGGCGCCCTTAAGATACGATTTCAAGGAGCTTTGCTTCCTGGGGAGGTTTTTCTCGTCGTAGAAGGCCAGTATAGCGGGAAAGGCCAAGAATACGATGAAGCCCAGGGAGAATAAGCCGCCTGGCCCTAGGAGCGCGTCCACAGGACCCATCAAGCCTGTCCCGACGGCCCAGCCCAGGGAACCTGTCAAGGTGAAGGCCGTGGTGGCCTCTTCCTTCTTGGGATCGCTCGTGAGAGCTACCACGAAGGCCGGGAAGGCGAGCGCCCAGGAGAAGCAGGAGGCCAGGTAAGCGAATAGGAGGACAGCGATATCGCGGTTGAAGCTAGCCATAAAGAGGAGGGGGAGGGCGGAGCCGGTGAAGCCCAATAGCATGAAAGGCTTCCTGCGCCCATAGTAATCTGATAATGCGCCCCAGGGCCGAGACAGCATGTAGGTCGCGGCGGCTAGGGAGTTCATGAGGAAGATCTGGAGGTAGGTGGCCCCTATATCGTAGAGCCTGAAGCCAAGGTAAGGCCAACAGAGGCCGCGCCCTAAATTGGCCACGAAATTCGAGACCACCAGGAGCCTGGTCCCGCGCTTCACGCTCTTCCTCCGCCTTGGCCCCCTGCGGTCAAGTAGCACCTTTAAAAAGATATCCATAGTGAAGCTATTCAGCAAAGCCCCTCATTTCCATGCAGACGTAGCCGGGAAACAAGCCTTACTATAATGTCCTCTGAGGGAAAGGACGCCCGATTTTTGCATAACGTAAGAAGAAAAGCTGAAACTTGTGTAATTCGATAGCCTTAGCCAGCTAAGGTTCATCCCCCCAGCAGAGCGGTCTAGTGGGAGCTACCTTATATTGAGGAATGGGGGCTTAGCCCTGAGAGGGAAAGCGCTTGGACTTAGACGAACTCGTGAGAGAAGCCATTAGCGCGAGCGCTGACGCCTTCATCGAGCTAATACGTAACGTGGCATCGGCTATGGCGCGTGAGAGCGGCAAGTTAGGTAATTTAGAGGTAGTCGGGCGCCTCGTTAAGCTCCCGCCAGCGGGCCAAGCCATAGTGATCGGCGATATCCATGGCGACCTCAATAGTCTATACCACATCTTGAGGGAGTCGCGCTTCTTAGAAAGGGCCGAGCGGGGCGAGAAGGTTTACGTAGTCTTCCTAGGCGATTACGCGGACCGAGGAGAGAAGGGCCCGGAGGTCTATTACGTGGTCTTGAAACTGAAGGAGTTCTTCCCCGAACACGTGGTGCTCCTCAGGGGCAATCACGAGGGACCGGCGGATATACTTGCCATGCCCCACGACCTTCCCTACCACTTGCTCGCGAAGTTCGGGCGGGAGGGTGGCTATGAAGCGTATAAGGCCCTGAGGGAGCTCTGGGATAGCCTTCACACGGCTGCCCTGGTGGAGGGGCGCTTGGTGATGCTCCACGGCGGCGTACCGAGCAAGGCCAGGGATCTCGAGGACTTGGCCTTCGCCCACGAGAGGCATCCCGAGGAACCCCACCTAGAGGAGATACTCTGGAGCGACCCCGAGGAAGGCATAACGGGCACTTATCCCTCCTGGCGCGGAGCTGGCCGGGCCTTCGGGCCGGACGTAACGAGGCGCTTCCTCCTAGCCGTGAACGCGAGGGCGTTGGTGAGGGGGCACGAGCCCTGTGATTTCGGCTACCGGCTGAACCACGGAGGCCTCATTATGACTATTTTCTCGCGGAAAGGGCCGCCTTATTACAACCGCTTGGCCGCCTACCTCGAACTCGACCTCTCGGCTGAGGTGGCCAGCGCTAGAGATCTCGAGCCCTACGTGAAGACCTTCTGAGCTGGGCTCGCTGAAAGGGCGAAAACCTTAAGTCTAGCCATACGCGACGTCTTGATGCGGTGAAGGAAAGGAAATGAGCAGGCCTCAACGGCCCCAGCTCACTAGGGTCGTGTTAGACGTGCTGAAACCCCACAAGCCATCCGTCGTGGAACTTGGCAGGGCCTTGAGCGAGTTAAATGGCGTTTCTAATGTGAATATCCTCTTGGGCGAGGTAGACGTGAACACGGAGACCGTTAAGATAACGATAGAGGGCTTGGGGCTGGATTACGAGGAGATAGAAAAGATCATAAGGCGCTTCGGCGCCGCTATCCACAGCATAGACGAGGTGCTGTACTCGTCAGGGCGGTGATGCTCTAGATGGGTGAACGACGGGGCTCGGGCCTTCTCAGGCGCTTGGCCAAGAGGCTGAGGGAGCTCAGGGCCTATATGAGGGCCGAGGGCGTAGATGAGATAGCCAGGCGCTATTTAGTCATGAACGCCTTCGACGGCGCCCTCGCCATCTTGAGCGTAGTGGTAAGCGCTTACTTCGCCGTGGGCGTGAGAGATCCGCGCTTCATAGTGGCCGTGGGCTTGGCGAACTGCATGGCCATGGGCATATCGGGCTTCACGGGCACCTTCATGACGGAGAGGGCCGAGAGGGTGAGGCGCCTGAGGGAACTCGAGAGTATCATGCTGACCAGCCTCGAGGACTCCGATTTCGGTAGGGTATCCGTGCTGGCATCCGTTTACGCGGCCCTAGTAGACGGCCTAGCACCCATGATGGCCGCCTTCATCTCCCTCTCCCCTCTAATGCTGGCCATGTTAATTCCCTTGGACATAAGGCTGGCCGTCTACGCATCGCTCGGCATCAACATGGCTACCCTATTCGCGCTCGGGGCCTTCCTCGGCCACGTCTCCAGGGGAAACCTAGTCCTCTCCGGCCTCAAGATGTTGGCAGTGGGCTGCGGCACAGCCCTATTATGCACCTTGTTGGGGGCCATGTAGGAGGGGCCAGCCCTGCCGACCGGCGGGCCGTCTAAGGAAGAACTGATGGAGGCCCTGGTGGCCGAGATAAGAGCCTGCACACGCTGCTCCCTCCACAAGACTAGGAAGAATCCCGTGCCAGGCGAGGGCAACTTAAACGCAACCGTCATGCTGATAGGCGAGGCCCCGGGCCGCTGGGAGGACGAGAAAGGCAGGCCCTTCGTGGGGGCAGCTGGCAAGCTATTAGACAGGCTGTTGGGCCTGGCCGGCTTCAGGCGCGAGGAGGTCTACATAGCGAACGTATTGAAGTGCAGACCGCCCGGCAACAGAGACCCGAGGCCCGAGGAAGTAGAAGCGTGCACGCCCTTCTTGGACAAGCAAATACAAATCATAAGGCCGAAGGTCATCGTCACGTTAGGCCGCCATTCCACGCGCTACATCTTCTCCAAGGCTGGCCTGCCGTTCAAGCGTATGGGGGATGTGCGTGGCCGCGCTTACAGGGCCGAGGTGCTGGGCTTGGCCGTGGTGCTCGTGCCGACCCTCCATCCCGCCTCGGCCCTCTACAACCCGTCTTACAGGTCCCTGCTTGAGACCGATTTCGAGCTCATAGGGCGCGTGGTGAAAGGGGCCGCTGAGCCGGAGGAAGCAGGCCGTGGCTGGGAGGCCAGGAGAGGGACGCTTGAGGAGTTCCTGGGTTAAAATCGGCCACGTCAAGCTGCCGCGCGTGTTGCTGGGCACCTCGCCCTTCATAGGCGCTGGCCAGTTCGGCAGCCGTGCTTACGCTTACTACGCGGCCTTCTACAACAAGCCCGAGAAAGTAGCTGAAGTCGTCTTGGCAGCCGCTGAACTAGGCGTCGTGGGCGTCCAGCCCCTTCCCTACGGCTTCCTAGCGGAGGCGATAAGGATGGCCCAGGCCGAGCTGGGCAGAGAGCTGGTCGTGGTGGCCACCATAGGGCCATCGGACCCCTTAAGCGACTTAGAGTTCTTCGAGGGCCTGGACATGCGAGCCGCCCTCCTCCACGGCGCTCTCACGGACGAGGTAAGCGGGCGCGAGCTAGAACCCCTCTTAGCCGAGCTGAGGGACCGCGGCCTCTTGGCCGGCTACGTGACCCACAAGCCCATGAATATGCTTGAGCGCGTGCGGGCTGGCGAGCTGCCCAAGCCGGACCTCGTGTTGCTACCCTTCAACAAGCTCGGGTATCTCATGGACGCCCCGGCCAGCCGGATAGCCGAGGCCCTAAGAGAGCTTGGGCTGTTGGCCTTCGGTAAGAAAGTGCTGGCGGCTGGCAGGCTGAGGCCTAGAGAGGCCTTTGAGTTCGCCCTGGGCTTTGGCGTCTTGGAGGGCGTGGCGGTGGGCGTTGTCTCGAGAGCAGAAGCCGAGGAGACCTTTAAGGCCTTGGCTGAAGTAGCTCCCTGGCTGGTCCCGAGGTAATATTATTAGGGCATAATACCAAAAACGGGGAGCCACTTCGCGGGCGCTTGGTCGTCACCTATAAGGTATGAACTCCCTGCCCAGGAGTTCCCTAGCTATGATAATGCGCTGTATATTGGTGGCGCCCTCCGCGCCTATGTAGTAGCTCATCACGCCCCTGAGACCCATCTCGAGCGGGCACTCCTTGGTGTAGCCGTAAGCGCCGTGCCAGAGCATGGTGTGCTCGAACACCCTAAAGGCCAACCTAGGCGCCTTGAGCTTGCACATACTCACCCACATGGCTACCTCGCGTGGCGCGAAAGTGCCTTCCTTGTACTTCTTGTCCATCATCCAGGCCGTCCTGTAGATGAGCCAGCGCGTGGCCTCTAGCTCAGCCCAGAGGTCGGCCAGGTCGAACTGTATGCCCTCGAATTTCCCTATCGGCCTCCCGAATACCACGCGCTGCTTAATCCAGTCCATGCCTATCTCAAGCGCCCTGCGGGCGGCTCCCACGCAGGTAGCGGCCACGAGCAAGCGGGCACAATCGAAGCCCTCCATGGTCAAGTAGAAACCGCGGTTGACCTCGCCTATCACGTATTCATCTGTGAGTTCTACGTCCTTCATCACGAAACCGCCCGTGGAGATGCCCATGCGCCCCATGTCCTCGAAGCGCTTCACCACCTCCACGCCCGGCGCGTTTATGGGCAGGAAGAAAGCCGTCATGCCTCTGTGGCCCTTCTCCGGCTCCGTGTAGACGAGCGTGAAATAACCGCCGTTCAGGGCCTTGGCTTCCTCCGTGCCGCTTATGTAGGTCTTCTCGCCGTTCAGCACCCACTTATCGCCCTTGCGGACCGCCCTGCTCTTAAAACCGGCCACATCAGAGCCCCCGCCCGGCTCCGTGGAAGCGATGCCCACGAAGCCCTCGCCCTTGATGGCCCTAGCCACGTACTCCTGGCGCACCTCCTCGCTGGCGTACCGGTCCACTATGAAGCCCCAGCCGGCCTGGACGAGGAAGAACACGGGCACTGCCAGGCTTATATCCGCGTAACCGAGCTCCTCGGCCGCGATCACGGTCGTAACCCAATCCGCGTTAGCACCGCCTATGTCCTCGCGGGCCGTCATGACGAGCAAACCCAGGTCGGCCAGGCCCTTGATGATCTCGCGTGGGATCTCGCCTTTCGTGTCAATCTCGCGCACTTTCTCGAGAGTGAGGTTCTTGGAACACCACTCGCGCACTGCTTGCCTGAACATCTCCTGCTCTTCCGTGAAGGTGAAGTCTAGCGGCACTTCACATCGCCTCGCCGCCCCTGGCCCAATAGAGCCTTTAAGCCTTTGGGAGATGCCGGCTGAGGGATAGCACGCGCTCGGCTAAGCCTAATAAGGCTTTCCCGGCCCCTGAACTGGGGGTGAGCTCTACTACCGGCACGCCCTCCACGCTGGCCTTTACGGCAGCCTCGTCAAAGGGGACCTCAGCTAATATCTCGAGGCCTTCCTCGGCCGCTAGCTCCTTAATGGCCTTTAAGCCGGGGGGCGAGATATCAGCCCTGTTCACGACCACATAGGCCCTTAAGCCAAGCTTTTCCACAACCTTGAGGGCCAGCTTGAGCGTGCTCAGGCCTAGAGGCGTGGGTTCCGTAGTTAGGAGGGCTAACTGAGCTCCTCTCATGGCCTGGACGACGGTATTGCTCACGCCTGGCGGGCAATCCACGATCACCAGGTCATAATTGCCCGAGGAGGCGCGCTCAGTCACGAAATCCATGAGGGCCTTGGCAACTAAGGGAGACCTGGCCTCTCCCGGCTTGAGCTCAGCACCTAAGAGGGACAGGTTGGCCTTCTCGGCTGAGAATATATGGCCAAGGATTTTCTTGCCCTCGGAAATCGCTTCTTCTGGGCATACTAGCCGGCAGATGCGGCAGCCGGAACACCTATCCTCGAAGAAGATGGGCTCCTTCCCGGGTGCGGCCAGAAGGGCATGCTCAGGGCATTTCTCGGCGCACTTTCCACAGCGCGTGCACTTCCGCGCATCTATCACGGGCGCGAAGACCGCTATGTCCTTTAACTTCTCGACCTCCAGGCCTAGGTTCACGTGGTCATTAGGGTTGTCCACGTCGGCATCCACCAGCAGCACCTTAAGGCCCCGGTCGGCAAGGCAGGCAGCTAGGTTCACGGCTACCGTGGTCTTGCCCACGCCTCCCTTGCCGCCTGCTACCGCCAGCCTGAAGGGCAATTTAGGCTCCCTCACGCGAGGAAATATTCCTTTACCGAGAAGGCCAGCTCCGCTAGGACCTCTGAGGCCCTTGAAGCTGGGTAGAGCTCTGCCACCGGCCTCTCCTGGGCCAGGGCTTCCACTACGGCCTTATCGTATGGCACCTTGGCCAGCACGGGCGCCCCTTCCCTGGCCAACACTTCCTCGGCCTTACGCCAGAAATCACTTATATCGGATTTGTTCAGCACGGAGGCGGTGCGCAGGCCGAAGTGTTTGGCTACCTCGAGGACGCGCAGGGCGCCTCTCAGCGATTCCGGGGTGGGCTCGGCCACTATGAGGGCTGCATCAGCTCCTACAAGCGATGATATGACGGGGCAGCCTATCCCCGGCGCGCCGTCCACCAGCAGGAGGCCGGCGTCTACCTCGGTGGCTATCTCCTTGGCCCTTAACCTCACCTGGCTGACCAAAAGGCCTGAGTTGTGCTCGCCTACCTCCAGCTGGGCCGTGACCATGGGCTGGCCGTAGCGCGTGGTGCCCTCTATTAGCTCGCCTGTCCTGGCCTCGCGCACGGATATGGCCCCCGAGGAGCAGACGATCTGGCAGGCACCACAGCCCTCGCAGAAATACCAAATGGGCTCGGGCACGCCTTCCGGGCCGGGCTCGAGGGCGCCGTAAGCGCAGACCTCCACGCATCTTCCACATCTCACGCACTTAGAGGCGTTTACCTCAGCTTTCCTGGAGAGGAAGGCATCTCGTGCTCTCAGGACCTCGAGACCCAAAATAATGTGGAGGCTCGGGGTATCCACGTCCGCGTCCGCGACTACGAGCTTCAGGCCGGAACGGCTTAGCAGGTAGGCCAGGCTGGAGCTAACGGTGGTCTTACCCACGCCTCCTTTACCGCTCACGACCACTAGCTCGCTCATCCCGTCAGGGACCTCAGCGCGTCCCGCACCCTTGTGCCAGCAGGTATCACGTGGACGCTCATGCCTAGGGAGGCCAGCGCCTGCCAAGCGTTAGGCCCGAAGCGCGAGGCCACCACGGCCTTGACGCCCATGTTGGCCAGGAACTGCGCTACCGCGAAGCCAGCGCCATGCGGGTAATTCACGTACGGGTTCTCGTGTACCTCCACGTTCAGCACGCGGCCGTCCTCGACCTCCACGATCGTGAACGTCGGGCACCTGGCGAACCTCTGGGCTATGGTGTCGTCCAGGCCCGCGCGGCCGTTGGTCGAGAAAGCTATCTTGAGACGCCCGGAGAGCCCAACCTGCCTGGGCATGGGCATCGGGCCAGCT
>Ga0190367_1001058_pt1 | contig 17122 bp, 14 predicted proteins | sample 4872181011_MG_FD_171838 | JGI IMG/M metagenome (GOLD analysis project Ga0190367, IMG submission 171838) | Hydrothermal vent microbial mat bacterial communities from Southern Trench, Guaymas Basin, Mexico - 4872-18-10-11_MG | ecosystem: Environmental > Aquatic > Marine > Hydrothermal vents >...
ATAATGGGTCTAATAGAGCCGAAGGACACAGTCCAAGGGAAGATATGGGCAGTCACGGAAAGGGGTCTGAAGTACATTGGAGGAAGTTGATTTGGGAGAGGAAGTCGTCCTCTTGTTAATTGTAGACGGAATGAGTTACAGTACTTTAGAGGCTTCTAACACGCCAATGATGGATTACTTACACAGGAAAGGTGCAATGCTGACTAATTGTGTGGTAGAAGCAATTCCCACCATATCTAGGTCTGCCCACGCGACAATAGCCACTGGAGCCCCAGTGGAAGTCCACGGGATATATGGAAACAAGTATTATGAAAGAAAGAATGGGAAATTAATTGGTTTCGGCCCAAAACATCTTAGGGCTGAGACAATAGCAGAAGTGGCCGAGAGAGATGGGCTTAATGTCTCCGTACTTGGGAACAAGGGGCTAGGGCTATCCGATATAACACAAGAAATGCATACTCCAGGAGATGAAGGAGGAGCAAAGGCTATAAGGATTTTGGGGAAAGGAGCTAGTGTGATAAGAGTCTCAGACAATACAGAGGTACTGGAAGAAGCTAGGAAGCAAATACTAGAGAAAATAAGAAAGAGAGAGCCGATATCTCACAAGCAGTATGTGGAACTGGACAACGTACTAGCAGAGTTGGTAGTTGAAACCTTAGATACGGAGCAACCAGACCTTCTGATGGCTACTTTCTTCGGTGTGGACAAGGCCTCCCATGGATATGGCCCAACGAGCAGGGAAGCTATATTTACCATGGAAAACTTCGACAGAATTCTTCGGAGAATTCTCCTACATTTAGAAGAGAAGAGAACTAAAGTCTCGGTTATAGTGACAGCAGATCACGGAAATACTGAGGTGAACAACTACATAGACATAGTCAGTTTAGGGAGAGAAATAGATGGAGTCGAAGAGATAATAACAGAAGGTAGGAGATCTGCTAGAGTATATTTAGAGGACGATGCTGATAGAGAGTTCGTTAAAGACGAACTACTCAGAATAAGAGGAGTGAGAGACGTCGTGGATGTGTATTGGGACTCCGAGAAAGTAGGAGACCTAATGGTATTTCCAGGATATTCATCTACGTTCGGAGTTGGATTGATCACAACTAGGAGATCTTGTCATGGATCTCCAGCTCCTTCAGATAGCGTAGTCCCCCTCCTGTACTACGTGCCAGGGATGAAATTTGAGAAATACGTGATAGTAAGACAGGTGGACATCTCCCCGACTATCTCATCAATGATAGGCGTGAGTCCTCCTAAAGATAGCGTTGGGAGGTCTTTATTTTCCCCCTTTCGTTAATTTCTCCCAATACTCTGAATTGTATATACATCCCGGATCCGGCGCCATTGGATCTCTGAAGTAGGAATACGCTCTGGCTCTACAGCCGCCGCATACGTACTTGTACCTGCAACTAGAACAGCCACCTTTCAGAAGATCTCTGTTCCTCAAGGTCTTCAAGAGATTATTTTTCTTCCATATGTTCTCAAATCCATCGATTAATACGTTTCCCAGTTTTATTGGCATGAAAACACATGGTTGAACGTCTCCGTTAGGCTCTATTGAACAGTAAAGCCTTCCAGCACCGCAACCCCCTAGGAACTCAGCTATTTGCTCTAGTTCCTTTGAATCAATTGACACGAAGTGTGTGGGAGACACCGGGCCCGAAGAGATCTCCATTCCTATTCTCGAATACGTGGGAGAAGTCGATAGGATTTCCAGTCCACAGTTATTTGAAATCTCATTCCACTTAAGAAACAGATTTCTGAGTAGTTCCTCTCTTTCCCAAGGATTCAAATCTAAATGAAACTCTCCCCTACCAGTCGGCACGAAATTGAACACGATGAGCTTGTTAGCTCCAAGAGATCTAGATAGATCTACCATTTTTAAGACGTCGTCCTTGTTTATTTTAGTTGAAGTGATCGCTATTCCCACTTCGATTCCGACTTTAACAACATTCCTTATCCCTTCTACTGTTCTATTGAAAGCCCCTGGTATTCCTCTAAACGAATCGTGTTTCTCGGCATATGGAGAGTCCAAGCTTATCTCTGCATACCTCACTCCGACACTTTTTAGCCTCTCCGCAACTTCCTTAGTTATCAGTGTCCCATTCGAGGCAATACTGAGGAAGAAGCCCTTTTCATTCGCATATTCTGCAACTTCCCAGAAGTCTTTGTTCATCAGTGGTTCGCCTCCAGAAAAAGCTATTGCAGCTACTCCTGCTCTATCCAACTGATCAACAACATCTAATTTTTCTTCTAAAGAGAGTTCGTCCTCCGATGGATGTGGAACTGCGTTTATATAGCAATGTTTACACATTAAGTTGCATTGCTTCGTGAAATCCCAGACTACCAAGAAGGGGGCATGTAATACCTGGGGCATAGTTATTCCGTTTTCTGCTATCCCTATTATAACATTGGCCATCCCTTTTCTGAGATACTTTGGCTCAAGTCTAGTTCTAATTTTATCTTCTTCTATTCCAAGTTTCTTAGAGATTCTTAGGAGGGTCCACTCTAATAGTTTGGCTTTCACTCTTTCAGAGAAACAATTGGGTTTTTCTACACCAGAAAGTATCCCTAAAGACTTCTCTAATTCCTTCTGGTCCCAAAGTGCTTTTATCATAGATCTGACGATTCTGTTATCCATGAACATCTTTAGTTGTTTCACTATCGTCTTCGATCCTATTTCCTCATCGCTCAAGTGCATCCCCAGCCCCTATCTGACATGTCCTACTTATGAAGTTTTTCATTCATATGTAGGAAGAGAATTTGCCTAGAGCCGAATTGCTGTTTATTTCCCTCGATTTTCGGAGAAAGGGGCCTTCTTCTCCCAAATCCCTCGGGTTTTCAATGGAAAGTGTATTAAAACTTATTGGACAGAGTACTTATGGGGGAGAGAATTGAGCAAAGAGGCAGAAATATTAGACATTTTATCTGAGAGGATCAACTCGCTCCGGCTGAAGAAAGCTGAAGTGGAAATATATAAGCTATTATCAAGAAATAAGAGGGGGATGACTGTCACTGAAATAGCAAAGGAGTTGAATCTATCTACGAGGACTGTGAGAGATAAGGTTAGGAGACTACATGAGATGAGACTTTTAGAGAGAGAAATAGTGGAAAACAAATGGATAGGATATGTTTACAGGGCAGTAAACTATAACAAAGCAATTAAGGTAATCAAAGAAAAACTAGAGAAGGTGGTCAAAGAAATAGAGACCGTAGTAGAAAGGAAGATAGATAGACACTGATTATACGATTTTTCTATTTTACTCGCGATAATAAGATTTTTATAATATGCACATATTTCCAGTGTATGGGGAGTAGTGTGAAGCGAGCACTCGCACTAATAACTCTATTGCTCTTGCTCCAACCAGTGCACTCTGTCTATGAAGGAGACAGGAAAACCCCGGGAATATCCATAGAGGATCCAATAATTAAGCCAGAGGAAATAGAGCCAGGAGATCAAGTGGATCTCTGGTTTAAGGTTTTCAACATAGGTAGTTCCAAGGCCTGCAATGTAGTATTGGAAATAGTACCGAAGTATCCCTTCTCTGTGGAAGGGAAGAGAAAGTCGGAGTTGGGAGATCTAGAAGTAGGCGGACTTGGAATTGCTCACTTTAGGTTGAGAGTAGACTCCGAAGCTAGAAGTGGTTTATATGAAATAGAGTTGAGAGCAAAGTTTCTAGATGAAATGGGAAGGAAGAGAGAGACATACAAAAGAATACAAATACCTGTGCTGGGAAAGGCAGAAATAGAGGTACATGCCAAATCAGATACTATTAAAATAGGAGAAGAAGGAGAAATAGAGATACTGGTCAAGAATTCCGGAAGTGGGATTGCTAAAAACACCAAGATATCTATTCTATCCCGTCCAATTCAGGAACAGATGATAATGGGTCCTCAAATCCCCTTAACACCACAGACTATGGAAATGGCTAAGCAACCAACTGCGATACAAGCAGTTTCCAGAGAAGAAATGATGAAGGAAATGGCTTTCTCTGTAGCGAAGATTCAGCCAATGTCTCTACAACCAGAAACTGGAGGAGAGACCACACAATACCCTGTCTCCATTCTGGGAGCATCCGAGGTGTACCTCGGGAACCTGTCGCCAGGAGAAAGTGCAATAGCTAGGTTTAGATTGTACGCAAGCCAAAATGCGATTCCTGGAGCTTATATATTGCCGATTAGAGTAGATTACGAGGAAGAAGTGGAGCAAATAGAGGGGAGTATATCTGTATCTGAGATATCAGATACTCTGTCTTTCAGGAAGTACATAACTAAGACTAAGAATCTCATCGAGAGCAGGAGTAAAGAGTTTTTCATTGGGATAAAGGTCATGGGGAAGATATCTGTAAGTATAGGGAATGTCCTCACAACTCCGCGCGAAATAAGGCCTGGGAACAGAAACGTCGTAGTGGACATAGAAATACAGAACTCGGGGGACGAAAGAGTAGAAGATTTGGAGATCGAAATACTACCTAAGCACCCATTTTCCTTAGCTCAAAGTTCCGAGAGATATTTGGGGGTACTGAGATCGGGGGAATACAGGATTGTTTCATTTTCTCTAGATATTTCAGAGGACGCCACAGAAGGAGAACACGAGATACCACTGATTCTCAAATTCAGGGACCCATATGGAGAAATACACGAGGAGAGGAGAAGTGCTAAAGTTGTGATAAGAGGAAAACCGGTGATAAAAGTAGTTGGAAGTGAAGTGGTTCCTGAGGCTAGGCCTGGGAAGAAATCAGAGCTGAGGATAGAAGTGAAAAATGTGGGGACGGAGGAAGGAGAGTCCGTACTCGTTAGGGCTTTGAAGAAGGCAGAACAGCCTTTTGACTTCGAGGTTAAAAGCGACTACATCGGAAACTTGTTACCTGGAGAAAAAGGAACTGCTGTACTGGTTTTCGAAGTTAAGGAGGGGGCTAGGGCAAAGGAGTACCTCCTCACTGTGGAGATAAGAGTGGTAGGAGATACAGAGAAAGGAGATTACAACGTTTACACGTTCGAGGATAAAGTTCCGATCAAAATATCCTTGGAAACAAGAGAGAGAAAAGAAAGAGTAGTTCCTCTCCTAGTAGTAATTGTCTTCATACTCATTGCGTTAGCCCTTCTGTTTTCAATGAAGTTCAGGAAATCAACGGGTTAATCGGTGAGGGAAATGTTAGAAGAGGCCCTTGAGAAATTGGCACTATTTCAGGTCAGAAGATATAGGGAAATAGTTCTCGCCTCTATTCTCTTCACCTTGGTGATGGCCCTCTTTGCCTCACAGATAAGGTTTGAACACGACATTTCAGACATGTTACCAGAAGATTTCGAGCCTTTTTTGGTTTGGGAGGATGTTTCATACGAATTGGGCGGTTTTTCCACCAATTTCGTAATTGTTACTTTTCAAAGTGAATACGGAGATGTCAGAGATCCGGAACTCTTGAAATCACTTGAAAGACTTGAGAAGAAGTTAATGGAAGAAGCAGAGATATTCGAAGTGCTCTCGTTCTCGGACTTAGTCAGAGAGATATATGGGGAAATACCAGAGGACAAGGAACTCATAGTGCGTCTCTCAGAAATAGGTGTGAGCCAAGGAATGATAAGTCGGGATTACAGAACTGCTATTTTGGTATTCAAAGGTGATGTCCCGAAAGAGAGAGAAAAGAGAAGAGACTTTGTTCAAAGGGTGAGAAAAGACATAGAGGAAGTGAGTTTCCCCGAGGGAGTCTCTACTTATTTGACGGGGACGGACGTTCAATCTGAAGACGTTCTAGAGAGGCTCTTTAGGGATCTCAAAGTCACTACGTTACTCTCCGTGTTAATCATATCCATTTTACTGGTCGTCTTCTTCCTCTCAACCAGAGGACTAATACCAGTCATATCAGTAATAATGGCTCTAACTTGGGCTCTGGGACTGCTATCCCTCATGGGAGGATCTCTAAAGATTCAGACAGCTGCAGTGGGCTCTCTCGTAATAGGTCTTGGGGTAGAATACGGTGTCTTCGTGAACTCGAGATTTAGAGAGGAGCTCCTCAAAGGTAAGAGTAGGGAAGAGGCGTTAGTGAATTCCGTCTCTAAAGTTGGTAGGGGAATACTGGGTTCCTCTAGCACTACCATGGCTGGTTTTCTCGCTTTACTGTCTGGGAAAATGCCTCCTCTTAGAGAATTGGGGATGATAATTTCAGCAGGAATATTTCTCTCCATGTTCTCCGCGATATTCGTCTCACCGGCCTTCACTCTCCTGTGGTCTAGAGATGTTAGAGAGGAGAATATAAGGAAAGTGAAAGTGTTGAGCAAATTTTCAGATTTTTTAGAGAGAATTTCCAGATTTCAGGCCAGAAGACCGTTGCTCTTCATGATAATAGTGTTCCTCTTATGTTCCTATATAGTATCGGGCACGGAGAAGCTCAGAATGGAAACTGGTTGGGGGAAGGTGCTTCCTGACTATGTAGAGTCTCAGAAGGGAATGGAAATTCTCGAAAGCGAATTTCTTGGAACAGAGAGTATACAAGTAGCAGTATACTCGGAAGGAGATGTTAGAAGAATACTAGATTACTTAAAAGTGTTAGAAAATAGAATGCGTGCTATGGATTGGGTAGTGTCTGTGAGAGGCATAGCAGACCTCGTAAAGAGCGAATGGGATTGGGAGACACTCAAACCAGGGAGACTTCTAAGTGAAGACTTTTCCCTGACTGTAATAGATGTGAACTTGGACACTGGTGGTGTGGAAGACAGAGGAATACAACTCGTAAAAGAGATGAGAAGGGAAATAGAGGAGCTAGGTGAACCGCCTGGAGTAGATGTGAAACTCACAGGTAGTCTGGTTTTCATAGAGGAGTTAAGAGAGATCATGGAGAGAGATATGAACAGAGTGAACTCCATAGGAGGAATAGCCATATCTCTCATATGCTTCTTGACCTTCTTCTCAATTAGATACGGATTCCTTCCCCTCATCCCAGTTTCCTTGGGTTTGGCTTTGACTATGGGTACTCTGGGACACTTGGGAATGCCGATAAGTATGATGCTCACCGGAGTGCTCTCCATGATACTCGGGGTAGGAATAGACTTCGGAATACAACTCACCAATAGATTCAGGGAGGAGCTATCCAGAGGGGGTGAAGAAGTCTCGGTTAGGACTCTCAGGGGGGTGTTCAGACCGATGCTCATCTCAACTATAACAATGGTTTCGGGTTTCCTGGCCCTCCTCTCTGCCGAACTAGAATTGATGGACGATTTGGGGATTACTCTAGCTATAGGGGTAAGCTACTGCTTCTTGATATCAGTTCTGCTGTTGCCTCCTCTTCTGCTCATAGTTTCCAAAACCAAGAGGTAAGGCAGAAATGGTAGTGGTGATAACAGGCGTTTCCTCAGGACTAGGAGAACTTCTCTCCAAGGAGTTTTGTTCAAGGGGATGGGAGGTACTAGGCGTCTCTAGAAATTGGGATAAGCTCAGAGAAATGGAAGAAAATGTAGATGGTTTCAGAGGGTTTCATTTCGATTTCAGAGGAGAACCTAGAGAGATAATTAAGAGAGCTCTAGATTTAGGAGGATTGGACGTGCTAGTCAATAACGCTGGATTTGGATTGGCGAAAAGTATTTCAGAGCACACTCCTAGAGAAGCTGAGGAAATACTAAGAGTTAACCTTCTATTCCCAGTGAAACTTACCTTGGAAGCAATTCCCCATTTGAAGAGGGCATTAGTGAACGTTATAAGCGCCGGAGCCCTAATTCCTCTAAGAAATTACCCGATATACGGGGCAGCTAAGTCCGCATTAGGATATTTCTCTCTTCTCCTGAGGAAGGAAATGAAGGGGAAATTCGCTGTGATAAACGTTTATCCTGGTCCAATGAAAACGAAGTTCTTCGAGAGAGCTGGAGGTAGAACTCCGATTTTAGTATTCGATCCAGAGAAACTGGCTAGAGAGATAGTCTCCAATGTAGAGAGAGGCAAGTCAGGAGAAATATTTTATCCGAGGTTTCTCTCATTGGTTAAGTTGATCTCCAAGCTTTGCCCACAGATAAAGGTATAAGGGATGAATGAGAATCCCATTTGCATCCTGCTGAGTAGATGATTGAATTGACCTATATTTTTTATAACGTTCTCCTACATCTCTGGAGGGATTCGATGAGAGAGTTCATACTGGCCACTACTGAGGAAGTTCCCGGATATAGAATAGTCCAGACCTTGGGAATAGTTAGCGGAAATGCTGTGAGAGCTAGAGGAGTTGGTAGAGACATAGCCGCTGGTGTGAGATCTGTATTCGGAGGAGAAATAAAGGAATACTCTGAACTGATGAATCAAGCTAGAGAGAAGGCAATGGAGAGGATGATTTCCAAGGCAAAGGAAATGGGTGCTAACGCCGTAATAGGGGTGAGGTTTACTACCTCAGATGTCATGTCAGGGGTCTCGGAGATACTAGTCTATGGAACGGCAGTGATTCTCGAGGTGGACACTAGGAAGAGATGAGTGGTGCGGCCGCCGGGATTTGAACCCGGGTCACCGGTGTGGCAGACCGGTGTCTTAGACCAGACTGGACTACGGCCGCCCTCTGGTTCTGATGAGGGTTCCCATATATAGCCTTTCTGGAACTCAACGAGCGGACTGGATCTTTCTCCAACGAGTGAGGTAACGAGACCTCGCTAGAAGCAATTAAATTTAACGCTAGGAAATTAAGAAGACGACGTGTATACGATGAACGTATTTTCAGCTTGATCTCTTGAATGTAATGCCTAGAACTGACGTCAAATAGTTCGTGAACTGACGAAAACATGCCTTTCCATTTCATGGAGAAAGAACATGGTGATTCAGAAAATTTATCTAAACTGTTTTTTGTTAAATAGTGGGTTATATATCTCAACTCTTGAAGAATTTTCAAATCAGGAGAAGTGTGAAATTTCCAAGGTGGTGATCAGATGAGGGTTTACGTCTCGAAGGAGTTCTCACACTTAGTAGACAATGAAACAATATATAGATGCCTAGCGAAGTCTCCACACGCTCAATTGGTCTTTGACAGAGTGAATCTCTACTGTGTTGACAGTGAAACAGTAGATTCGCTTTGCCCACCTGAGCTCAGGAAATATATAGATCCAAGGTGTCTCTATGGACTAAAAGAGAAGATAAGAGAACCTCTTCTAAAAATTAGAGGAATGCTTCCTTTTGAAATAGAAGAACCAAGAATGGAAAGTCTTCTGGATGAAATTTGGGGATTGATATCTGAGTGTGAGAAAACGTGGGGAATAAGTGTCGCTAGGGCGTGTTACATTAACTCGAAAGAAACGTCGAGGAAGTCATTGATCGAAATTGAACCTCCGGCAATACTGTTGCTATAGATAGGGAGATTGAGTCAGCAAAGGAGGTCTGCCAAGAAATCAATATACCTTTCAATAGGGCATTCTTGGATTTGCTAGAAACTTCACTGGTTCACGAGGCCTTCCATACCTTCACAGACCTTAGTGGTAAGAAGTACAGCCGAGAAACTTGGTACAGGTTAATAGAGGAGAGTCTAGCTAACTATTCAGTTTTCCTCTCGTTAAACGAGCATAGTAAGCCGAGTTATCTTGTGGACAATAGAAAGCAACCCCTCGAGTACAGAGCTTGGGAGTATTGGGCAACTCACGCTGCGGGAATGGAGGGATACACCCTAGTCAGTCGTTGCTGGATTGGGAGTACTCTTTGCCCCTGGCCAATTCCCTTCCCGATGATGTATCTACTTCACCATCCGAAGCTTTGGCTAGAGTGGTGGTACGAGATCTATCGTCTACGGAGGAGAATTCGAAAAGAGGACACTTTTTGGAAAGTAATAGCAGCAGACATAATAGCGTATGCGCTCGGAATTTGAATCTGCGTGAGACAGGGGGCGCTGAATCATTCGCTATCCTTGATCTCTACCACGAATTTGGCGAACAAGTAAAGAGTAAACACACCAAGAGATCCAGAAATCCAAAACGGGATTACTACACCCCTTATATCAAAGGGTAAGATCATTTCCTCCGTCCTAGAGTATATCAGTGCTCCTATTATTGGTCCCAGGATCATCCCAGTGTTGAAGAAGGTTTGCTGTATTCCGAATACTCTCCCTCTTATCTCAGACGGGGATATGTCGGCTTGTAAAGCTCTCATCAGCGGAAAAGACACATTAAATGACATGTGGGTAGCTGACATTAGCAAGAAGAGCTCTTCTGGTGTGCTTATCAGGGGTATTGCGAATATCGAAAGCCTACTGATGACATAACCCAAGACTATTATTCCCTTCCTGCCCATCTTGTCTCCAAGCCAAGCCGCTGGATAAGAGGCAGACATTCCTAAGAGAGCTGATAAGCTCATTATAGCCCCTAAAGTCAAGGGATCCTTTACCACGTATTCTATGGCGTAAACGCTCATTACGGAAGATATTATTCCAACAGCGAATCCATTTATCAGCCCATTTAGAAACATCACGTAGAGTGATACTCTCTGGTCCCTCCCAAGGGACCTTATTCCCATTTTTTCTTCGGTTTCCTCTTCTCTTTCATCTGAGGCCTCATTCCCGCGTATTAAACTCTTCTCCTTGAGAGGGAGTGCCGAAAAAAGAGCTACTAGATTAAATGTAGCTATTAGTAAAAATGGGATCCTAAGGGCCTCTTGGACTTCTTTTACTCCAAAAAGCACAGTTGCCTTATAAGCAAAAGCACCTAGGGATGGTCCTATCATTACTCCAGCGTTCATGGAGCTGACATACAGAGCAAGAGCTCTCCCTCTGAATTCCCTTGGAACGCTCTCTGAGAGTAGTGCCTCTGCCACAGGCCAAACCATAGCTGAGGCAGCACCTTGTAGTGCCCTTATGTAAACTAGATCGGTCCAATTTCTCGCGAAGAAATACAGAAAGCCTGTGAGTATGTATATCATTGATCCTAGGAGTATTAGCCTCTTCCTCCCTATCTCATCGCTCAGCCACCCGAAAGCAGTGGCTAGTGGAGCTCTAACTAACATGAATGCAGAGGTCATTACCCCCATTTCCACGACGGCTTCGCTGGCCTCAACTCTAGAAGCCAACTCAGGTAACTCTCTGAGAACTCCCTTCAGGGAGAGAATGTAATACGGTATCAGTATACTCACGCTCGAGAAACCGGTGTTTATCGTAAAAGAGATTAACAACAAATAAACTAGATTCTTCCTTTCTCTGAGGAAGTTCAGCAGGTCTCTAAGTCTTCCTACCAAACTGAGTCCTCCCTGAGTATTAGCAGTGTGAAGAGTGAGCCGTGACAGGAGCCTAGGATTGGCCTTATGTCTTAAATATTTCCGTACCTAGTTACGAGAGGTGGTCTCTTGGAAAGTGAGGGCACCCTTCTCAAGATAAAAGAGTGGTTCGAGACAGGAGAAGAGGATTCCAAAGACATAGTTAAATCTCCATGGGAAGTGGAAGTATTCAGGGATGAAAACGAGAGAATAACTGGATTAAGGGCAATAAACCCGAAATTTCCAATAAGTTTCGTGGTTAGACCAATGCAAAACTCGATCAGAATATCTGCTACTCTCCCATTCGAAACAGCAACCCTAGGGCTCAGAGAGAGAGTAAAAGCCTACAGGACTGCTTTGATAATAAACGAGAGAATAGAGCTAGTTAAGGTTTCATTGGTAGGAGACGAAGAGGAACTGAACATATGTTGTGACCTGGACATGCGATCATTGGGAGAGGGAGAATTCGACGAGGCATTAAGCACAATATACGCTGCAATAGTCACTCTAGTAGACAGACTCGGATTAGAGGAGGAACTGAAGAGGGAAATCCTCCTAACAATGACCTATCTAATTTCGAGAAAGAAAGAAGAGGGGTATACCAGAAAACAGCTCTATGAATTTCTGGTGAAGAGGGCTGGGATGAAAGAGGAAATGGCCAGTAAAATAATAGAAGCTGCCTATCGAGGTTCTAGAGAAATAGACTACGCCTACTGAGGAATCAGTCATGAGCATAGAGGCAATTAACTTAGAGAAGAAGTATTTGACCAAGAAGAGAATTGGATTGATTAGTTCCGAGAAGGAGGTAGTAGAAGCTCTCAAGGGAGTGTCCTTCGAGGTCGGAGATGGAGAGATAGTAGGACTTCTAGGACCGAATGGAGCAGGCAAAACTACTACGGTAAAGATATTGTCCACTTTACTCATTCCAGATTCGGGAAGGGCCCTAGTAAACGGACTTGATGTGGTAAAAGAGGCGAAAAAAGTCAGGAAAATAATAGGAATAATGCTAACAGTTGAAAAGGGATTCTACGGCAAACTAACAGGAAAGGAAAATCTAGAATACTTTTCTGCCCTGTATGGTCTGAAAAAGGACTTTTCGAGGAGGAAAATAAGTGAATTGATGGACTTATTGGGTCTAAGGGAGTTGGGGGCTGAAGACAAATTATTCGAGGAATACAGCTTGGGAATGAAGGCCAGACTCTCCTTAGCTAGAGCTCTACTGAAAGATCCGCCTGTATTGATATTGGATGAGCCAACTCTTGGATTAGACCCACCTAGTTCTAGGAAGATAAGGGAACTGGTCATGAGTTTGGCTAAAGAGGAGGACAAGACGGTGTTGTACACCACTCATAATATGTTTGAAGCCGAAATACTTTGTGATAGAATACTGCTGATCAATGAGGGAGAAATAGTTGCTGAAGGGACGCCTAGAGAGCTAAAGAGAAGGATACCGAAACTGAAAACCATCGAGATAATAGCCAAAAATGAGATTAGAACGGAAGATCTGAAATACGAAATAGAGAGGCTAATCGACGGTAGAGTATCTATTTCGGCAGATGGAACGATAGAAATAAAAGCCAAACTCAAGACTTATGAGAAAGGGCTATCTGAGATACTAGGGAAGATAATCTCGCTTGGTTTAGATATAGTCTCAGTCAAGGTAGAAGAGCCCACGTTAGAGGACGTCTTCGTCCACTTCACAAGCGAATAGGTGCATGGGATGCTCGGGCTAATCAGGGCTGAAGCCCTTTTGTTCTATGCAGAGGTTCTCAGAAGGAAGTCCATTCTAGTGACTTTCTCTCTATTTCCTTATTTGCTCACACTCCTAATACTACTGATAGGATCCTCCGCGGGGAGTTTCAATGCATTCGAAAGCAAAGTTGGAATCAGTCCAGTTCCATTTTTCATATCTAGCTCTTTCGTCCTGATGGTCGTCTTAGGGGTATCAGACGAGATACTTTGGAGACCCATATACAATGAAGAGATGGGCACTAGTCCCTATGTGGTTTCGTCTCCATCTAATCCAATTCTCAGAAGTCTAGCTATACCCATACCAAGGCTGAGTTTAACTCTAGTATTGGGGTCGACTAGCGTCCTCCCAGTTTTGCTCTACTACTTTGGGAGTGGGTTCCTATTGGAGTCCATCTCCATCATGGGCTTGGCCGCTCTCTCTGGATTGGCTCTCTCTAGCTTGGCCATAGCGATATCTGGGTTAGCCACGTTGTGGGGAGAGAGTTGGAGGATCATACAGGTTATAAGACCTTTGCTCTTCATTTTCCTAGGGGTCTTCTATCCTAAGCACGTCATGCCAACTTTTGCTAGGCTCATTTCATCTCTAATACCTTCCTCTCATACTATAGAAGCTATTCAGACTGTTTTATTAGGAGGAAGCAATATATTAGTGTCAATTGGGATTGGAGTTGCTCTTTTCATGTTTTATTTGCCAATTGGACAGAAGTCTCTTAGTATATGGGAGAGAAAGAAGCTCAGATCCGGGGGTATAAGGACTTGAGAGTTGTGATAGAGATATTTAAGGCTTATCTGAGAACGGAGCTGATAAGAAACTCCGGATTTCTATTTGGTCTGCTCTCCTTGATCCTTTGGTTACTCCTTTTCCTGACTTCAATTATCCTGTTTTCTTCAGAAGAAGTAGACGCTAGTATGGTTTCGTCTCATTCAATGGTAGCGATGGCGATCTTTCTCTCCTACTCAATAGCAACTTGGGATTGGGCTTGGGAAATAAGGAGGCTTGGCTTTCACGGAATAATGGATTATGTCATAACTAGTGGTAGAGACTTCCTCGTGATCTTCCTAGGGCTAATTCCCGTTTCCTTGATATGGTTTTCTGCCTCTCTACTCGGTAGCTATGTACTCTTGAGTCTTCTCATCTCACCACCTTTGATCTCAGTGGTAGATCTCCCTACAATGTTGGTTGGATTCCTTTCTCTGCTTTTAGTACTGCTTGGATATTCGATGATATTAGGAGGAGTGACTATCTCGACAGGGACCTCAGGACCTGTGATGGAGTTCTTGGGCTGGATACTACCGATAGCAACTGGAGGCCTAACCCCTCTGGAGAGAATGCCTCATCTAGTGAGATCATTAGCTTTAGCTACCCCTTTCAGCTATCCAGCAGAGATGATAAGGTATTCGCTAGGACTTGCCAATCCTGTTTTAGGTATAGAGAAAACCATCGTTTTGGGTATAACATATTCAGTCTCGTTCTTTTTACTTGGAATTTTCTTCTTCAAGAGACAAATTAGGAAGGTCTTGATTAAAGGCGCATCTATACCGTCTATGTATTAGATCGACTAAGTCCAAGAACGCGCCTTCTCTTCTTATGTATTCTAGAAATCTCCTGTAGGTGGGATTGCCTTCTAGCGTAGAGGAATCCCCTATGCAAATCAACTTCCTCTTAGCTCTAGTTATCGATACATTCAATCTTCTTAGATCGTTTAGAAATCCCAATTCTCCATCGGGATTGCTCCTAACAAATGAAATTATTATGACTTCTTTTTCTCTTCCCTGGAAGGCATCTACGCTATGTATTTCTATATCCCATTCCTCCGGAACTGAAGTCCTTATCAGATCCACTTGGTCGTCGTATGGCGCTATGACTCCCACTTCCCTTTGGTCCACTCCCATGTTCACTAGCTCCTTTAGTATTTCGATTACCATTTTGGCTTCTAATGGGTTCTCTCTGGAAGTAGATCCTGGTCTTTGCCTCTCCCACTTCTCCCTGTGTCTGGAGGTATCTACAAACACCAAAGGCTCCTTCGGATCCAAAACCTCCTTGAATCTGTTGGGCTCCTTCACTCCTAGATCGGAAAGGTTTATCCCCCTAACACTTTCGTGAGCCTCTAACTTGCCCGAGTAGAATTCTTCATTTGGAAATGCCATAATCTTCTCGTTCATTCTGTATTGTACTCTTAGCATCGATGATAGGTGATTCTCTCTTTCTATTAACTTCTCGAACAAGGTTTTACTTAGTTCCCTAGCTTCTAGGCTCAGTATCGTTGGAGGAAGTTGCTTGTGATCTCCCGCCATCACGAACTTCTTGGCCTTGGATATTGGTATTAGGACCGATGGTTCAGTCGCTTGAGTTGCCTCGTCTATTACGACGACGTCGAACTCGACATTATTAAGGAAATCCGAAGCCGAGGAGGAATTAGTAGTCACTACTACATCGCATTCCTCTAAAACTTGTTTGATTAGGAGTTCTTCCAACTTCCTTGCTCTGTCGTAGAGCTCCTGCACTTTTCTATTGGTTTTTATCCACTTAGCCATTTCCTTTATCTTTCTCGGCGAGACCCCTCTTACTCCAAGACCTTTCTCCGAGAGTCTTAGTATTTCCTCGTCGCTCAGCCCCCTCCTGTACTGTTGGATAGGTGCTTGGAATCTATCCCTTTCCTGTGCCATTAACTGCGCTCTCTCTCTGAATTCTTCTACTTTTCTGTAGAGGGGTTTCTTCTCTACTTTCCTGTAAATGGTAGCATCCCAGAGTCTCTTAGAAACCCTGGCAGGATGTCCTATTCTCACTACTTTCAACTCTTCGTAATTCAACAATCCCTCTAATAGGTTGTCCACAGCCACGTTAGATTCAGCCGTAGCTAAGACTTTTCTCCCTCTTTTCACTTCCTGTCTTATTACCTCTACAAGCGTTCTAGTTTTCCCAGTCCCTGGTGGTCCGTGTATGAGAAAAAAGTCTTTTGATCCGAGAGAAAGCTCTACAGCTTTCACTTGTGATTCATTTAGTTCTTTATCGAGTATTTCAGTTTTCTCTTTCTTTGGTGAAGCGGGTCTCCTCAAACCGATTATTATGTCCCTTAATTCTTTAAGGCGACCCTCAGCTCTCTTCAGTCTCTCTAAATTTTCTATCATTCTCCTAAAAGTGATGTCATTCACGTACAAATCAATTCTCACTCTACCAAGAGCCCATTCTGGGACTTGGTCTAAAGCCACAGTTATTGATCTCTTTCTCTTCTCTGCAACAGTACCTACCAAATCGCTCTTCAGGGGGTCTCCTCTGCTTATTAAAACTAGATCCCCGACACCTATTTCAGTTTTTATCTCCTTATCTCTTGAATATCTCACTAGATAATAGTCGAACTCCCTTCCAACTCTTTTTCCCTTGAGACCTAGTATTGCTCTTCCTAGTTTCTCCCTTTTCCATCCGCTGATTGACCTTATTTCTGATATCATGGCGTTGATTTCTTCTCTTCTTTCCAGTTCAACGAGTTCTATCAGTCTCTGGAGATATTCCTCTGGTTTCAAAATGACACCTCTTTCGTCTATTTGTGCATTTTTGGAGAATTGCTCATCTAGAATAGCGTGACGTTTGTGAAAACTAATTGCCCTATAATACTATGTCCTTGTTCAATCCAGTGGCTTTTCTGGTAATTGCGACTTTATTCTTCATGTTTTCTCTCACTTCTCCTATAACATACGCTTTTTTCCCAATTCTGCTTATTTCTTCAATGGCATTATCTTCCTCTCCTCTTTTCACTACTAAGATCATTCCTAGACCCATGTTAAAGGTCCTGAACATTTCTTCTCTAGGAACTTGCCCGAATTTCTCTATCGCTTGAAATATCTGTGGAGGCTCCGGTAAGTACTCTATAATGTACGAGAACCTGTCGTTTATCCTCTTGATGTTTAAAAATCCTCCGCCAGATATGTGAGCTGCGCCTCTTAAAATTCCCATGTCTCTAAGCCTCAGGACTTCTTCGGAGTACATGTAAGTTCTTCTGAGTAGCTCTTCCCCTATTACCAAATTAGTTCCTGGTATTCTGTCATAAGGGGTGAGTCTCATTCTCTCGAAGAACACTCTTCTAGCTAAAGTCAATCCATTACAGTGTATTCCATTGCTCGAGATGCCTACTAATTTGTCCCCATCCTTTATGTTTCCTTTTATTAGCCTATCAA